>Ga0224511_10001393_pt1 | contig 14501 bp, 8 predicted proteins | sample SF_May12_sed_USG_2_FD_169988 | JGI IMG/M metagenome (GOLD analysis project Ga0224511, IMG submission 169988) | Sediment microbial communities from San Francisco Bay, California, United States - SF_May12_sed_USGS_8_1 | ecosystem: Environmental > Aquatic > Marine > Sediment | place: USA...
TTATTTTTCTTTATCTATATACCTTGTTTATTGGTTTTATTCATTTTAAAGAAAAAAAAAGAAAGAAAAGGGGATGTCATATATTGTAATGTAAGGGACATAACTTGTATGGTCTTGTTGTATTAGGTATTAAGTAGTACAGAGTTATCTGTAGTTATATGTGTGATTCTGATGAATAAAAGTCAGTTCCCCACAGACTGTCGTTGAGTTCATTACAAGGTGAAAAGCCCTTCCTATGTCATGTATGTTCTAAATACTTTTCACAAGCCTCCAGTCTTGAAAAACATATAAGGATTCACATGTAGGTAAAACCCATACACTTTAAGGGTATATTATAATGGTTTCCGCTGGATTCCTATCTTGAAAATATTGAACGGACTCATACAGAAAAAGCCCTGCATATATAAAAAGCCCTACATAGGTGAAAAGCCCTACATTTGTTTTGTGTGTTTTAAAGGTTTTGCACATATCACCAGTCTTGAAAAATATCAACAGATTCACACAAGTGAAAAGCCTTACATAATCATGTACGATTTGGTGTTAAGGATTCAACCATACTTCACCTCTTGAGAAACATCAAAAGTGTTACACAGTACCTACAAATGGAGATGTGATTTGCTCTTAATAACTTTCAAAACCTCCTTGAAAGCCATCACAGGATTCACCCATTTAAATGTGATTCTTTTTAATTTTCTTAACAAGTGATACTACAAGTGGAAAGCAAGTAACACATATCACCTGGTAACTGTTTTCTAACGGATTTTAAAATGCTTCTCATCTTAAAAGACATAGAACGATTCATGAATACAAGTGACACGTCTTACAAATGTGTTGTGTGCTATTTTAGAGTCTGCAAGATCTGACAAGAGATTGTGTCAACAAAGACTCACCCATTTTTAAATGATCAAATTTAATGCACCTATCAATCTTCTTTTACATAAACGTAGCGCTTTTAATAATTTCAGACAGTATATAATGATCATTAATAATGTTATCATTTACAAGCATGCCTTACTTTTATGATGAATATAGTGTACAGTCGAACTTGTTTAAAGCAGCCAACCAGGGGAATCGGCCAAATTGGCTGCATAAGGGAGGTGACCTCTTAATGCACCGTTCCTCAAAATTTTAAACTCCGCCCAATGCGATATTTTTGCTTTGATCATGTGAAGGCTTGTGAAGGGGTCTTTCTTTTGTGTTTACTAGGTCAGATTGTCACCTGACAACAAAATCCTAATATATTAGATTAAAATTGACCATGTAATGTTATAAATGATCATGATTGACGGTTGCGGATCTGTCCATGGAGGGTCACAGCCGGCACAAAATTTCATCAAATTGTATGCTTTTGTGTAGCCGGTTACCCCACCCACTAGTTTCAACATGCGCACTTCTTTTGGTTATCTTTTTGACTTCTGCATTTGTTATTTTCGCCAACGTTTTTGTTTAATAATTGATAAGATACATCATTTTATTATTATGTCAGATAATCTAACTTTATTTATACGATTCTTTATGAAATTAAACCAACAATGTTTGATAAAAACAATCTTAGGTAACACTGGTGCACTAAGCGCACGCGCCATGTATGCGAATTTGTTAGCTTCGTTAATAAACCTTATTATTCTATTAAAAATATCAGATTTAAATTGGAACTAACTTAATTAACAAACAATTAAGATATTTTGACAAATTGCAAAGCAGGAAAGCTCGGTTGAAAGTCGTATTATAGATCATTATACATGTCAGTGGCGGATCCAGGATTTGACTTTAGGGGTGGGGCGTGGACTTTGTCAAGGGGTGGGGGGGGTAAAAAACCATTGAAGGTGTTGACATTTGAAATCTAGGTCATTTTAGCATGTCTTGGTCCTGATTCTAATAAATAAGGCTAAAAGTGAATCGCGAGCGAATTATTTTAGAAAAATTAGCGTTTTGGGCATTAAAAAATCATAGGTCTGTGGCCGTTAGTGGGGGGACGCCCGATGCGCCCCCCTGGGTCCGCTAGTGCATGTATACTGTTCAATTACCCACGCTGTACATACCATAGACCTTTATAACAGACAGCGTTAAGATGTCTGAAACATTGCGTGAATTTCGAGATTCTGACAAACGTTGCAGTAGCATAATAGACTTTTTACAGCTCACAAGATTTCATTAAAGGTTGTGTGCAGTTTGACATCTTTCCCACCTTTATTGTTCTAGTTAGCGTTTCTCACCATAAAATGCTTAACAAGGACCGACCATGATAAAGGCATTCAACTAAAAATGCCTTTCTCACATCTATGCAAACAGTTAAATATGAAACAAACTTAGCGGTCACGTGTTGCCAATTAAATTTTATGATCCTTTAATCCCTTGACAGAGGCTAAATACCCCCGCCATTTACAGTTATTTACAGGCATATTCGACATCGCACTGTTAATCGATTAATCGCCAATCAAGTACACAGACATGCGACGCAGCGTCTGTTACCGAATTAGACAGTGGAAAAGAGAACAATGGCCGCTCATGAATGCGGCCATCAGATAGCGTTCGGGTGGGGGGGGGGGGATAATTTTGCTGACCACTGGCCGCGGATGAGAGGTGACCGCTTAATAAAGTGATAAAACAGAAGGAAATTTGTTGCGGGCGTCACATATGGCCGCTGGACAGAGGTGACCGCTGATAGGAGGTGACCGTAAAGGCAAGTTCGACTATAAATATATAACTATAGTAAGTTTTCACAGTAGCTAATAAGTAAACACCATATTATTAGGATAAAAATGGTAATATATGACCACATTAGAGACAAATATTGCTAACGAGGTCTTCACTGAACAATTTCGGGACGAATATCAAAGAGCCGTCCATAAAAAAACCTAAATAAAGTCAAACGTGTATGCGGGATCGAATAGCATCGCGCTCGTTTTAATAACACGCCGTTTAGTATAAACTATGTTGTAAAACCTAAGTATTTGCGGCATTATGTTACAAAAAATTGATAAAACGTACTAGTAAGAAGCGCTGGAAATACAACATATGAATTTAGGCTGAGCCATTTGAAGCTGGACAAGATGGTTACGAGTGGGTTTATACATAAAAAACACCTCACTTTTCACAGTTTATTATTAACATATTTTCTTTATTTGAGAAACTAACATCTCACTGACATTGCCAGTCGTCATTTGGTATTCATGTGATACATGTACATTGGTCACATAGGTGTACTATTAATAATTAATAGTTAACGCAAATTAAAAAAACAACAACAGGCTAATCTATAATGTAAACCAAACTAACAGTGTCGCAGTATTCCCTTGAATGATTCAACACTGTCAACATCAGTGTCGATGCTGCAATGTCAGTTCCTGTGTCCGGTCGCATATGCCTAAATGGCTGGCAGACACGTCATTGCCAAAGAGGCACTCTGCCACTTCGGCGCCTGGTTCGTGGCTGGTGTTGGTGTTGGCGTTGGCGTCACAATATGCGGGCGTTTGAGGCGCTGTCCGTATCTTGTTAACAGGTCCAGTATTACACCATTCGTCCACCCGAAACCGTCCTTAAATATTTATGGAACGAACATAAATATACGACACAATCACAAAATACATTTATTCCAATACCTAAATATTTGTTTGTGCAAGTACATTAGTTTGCTTTTTACTAGATCTTAAACAGAAAACATAACGATAAATACATTGTAGATATATCATATGCTGATTTCCAAACTACAAGTGTTTTAGAAATAAATTTCAATGACACATAATAGGCCTTGTTAAGGCTACCAGACCTGTAGTTCATATTCACCGCCACTGCCCGGGGCTCCCACTTTTGTGACGTTGTACTGAAACAGACGACAACATAAGGATCAGTTAATACCTTAACACTCTGGTTACTGATAGATACATGTAAGCATTTATAAATGCATAGATCCATAGATGACCATTATCCGTATAATATGTTTTAACAGTTTACAGTTATAATTTCACCACAATGAAGATGCTAACAACAAAACACATGACATTGTTTGTGGTTAAATCCATTCATATTCAAATTAATGGTCAGTTAATGATTCTATTATTGACATAACATGTTTTTTATTATTGAACATTCCCCAAATATATGAAAACCTTTTCAAACATCCGTTGGGTATCAGTCCATCCTTTGAAGTTGCTTTCGACCCACTGATTGGCCAATGTAAATGCCATACTTTTCCCATTGGTTGAATTGGTATTTTCCAATGACGTAATCATGACGTCGATCAACGGCGGCCAGGCGTTCGGGAAATCCCACTGTTGTCCGGAGTTCAAAAGCGAGGTTGGCACACCACCGGGGAAGATCAGAAGCTTATTGTCCTGAAATATGCCGTATTGACAGATTAAACCATGTTTAAGTTTACCTTAAGTATATGGATACTTTAAAAGTCTATATTTTAAAAACATTTTTTGATTTAGTGAAATATTGTCTTCACAGTAGTGTAACCAATTACAATGCCCAAATAGATATCTTATGACCAACAGATAGTTCACATCAATGACATATATAATTGAATAGATTGCTGAGTATACATCACCTGGAGATAGTTGAGAACCTTTTCCACGTCACCCGCTACCCCACTAGCACATCCCACGAACAGCGGAAACATGTTTGACGGGTAGAAGACATTATGCCTGCTATCAGACGACAACCAGTAGTCGAACCACTGACCAGCCTGTGCGTCCCAGAACACACTCTGGATCTTTTGTTGTCGCTCAGTGTATAATTGCTGGTAATGCTGTGATTTTGTTGTGTTACCTGCAAAATAAAAGTTGCCACGCAAGCCCGTTGCATTTTATTTATTAAAGGTTGATGGTGCATGGATTTTATAAAAAAATATGATCAAAGTCGGCTGTTTTGTAATTTAAATTGTTAATATGTGCAGGCATTGCCTGGTTGATGAAAAATATACCTTAATATAGTATCGACGAAACTTCTTGTATGCTTAAACTTCTTGAAAAAAGCGCAGAATCTTAAAAATGCTTACCAAGTGTTGAATAGAACTGGCTTAGCAGACGTTCATTCCAACACAACAAAGAGTTCAAATCAACAGGCACAACGTCACGAGTGTTGATAAAAGTCATCCATTGTGATTGGTTAGTTCTATTAAAGTCTCGCGAGAACCATCGCGATGAGAAATCCCATCCCGACTCAGCAGCGGAAGCTATGTTGGTGTAAACATCCGTTTTGTTTCGACTGGAGGCCTGTGATGCTGTAGCCATATCTTCCCTATAGGATTCGGCTCTAGAAAACAAGAATAACGTACACGTGTATTGAAAGGAAGCTAAGAAAGGGTGTTTTATGTATTGGTTGTCACGCCAGATCATAAAATACACATTGGTGTTTGCTCAAAATGTTTACTTGTGTACATACCACATACATTGTTTTTATAATTAGATAGAACTGCACTGCATAGATCACATCTATGTATATCTATGTATTATAAACAAACAATGTATCATTTATTATAAGTCTATGTACTTTTTTCGCTTACCTAGGTTGGTCCATCGGTGTCGCATACTGATTTAATGAAATACTTTTGACGCCATGTTGGAAATTCACAGATCTATTATTAGCCCAGAAAAGGTATTCCCCTTCGATAGAGTCAATGTTTTGGTGTAGAAAGTCGGTGTCGTTGGTGGCACGTAGATAGGCGTCAACCATTGGAATAAAAAATGGCGGTTGTGATCGTTCCGTATAAAAGACTCGATTTCCATTCGGAATAAGTCCATACCTTGATTAATCAAAATACAAAGACGTGTTGAGCGAAAAACATAATTATAAACACAAGAAAAAAGAATATATACTACATGTACTGTATATAAAAAATATAAATACTTAATAGAGGCAAATATATATGTTGAAACATTATTTTATGTAACTTAGACTACTCTTATTTCTCTCAATGAAAACGGTAATGGACAGTTTCACAACTGTCAATCATGATCATTTATAAAAGTACATGCTCAATTTTAATTCAATGAATTAGGGATATATTGTCAGGTGACAATCTGACCAAGTATATACGATAGAATGTGTACTTCCTGTTTGTGATAAACCTTATCACATGAACAGTGGATTTCAGCAAATGTGGGCGGAGATTAAAAATTGTGAAACTATGCATTGTATGAAAAAACCCACGTTTCACAAAGTGTTGTAAGTTGCAATTTTTTTCAACGAAGTCGTTTGAAGCTTTTTCTATGTTTCGATGTAAAACTGTGACCCCCGAGGACGGGGCATATTTGACCACAGTAGTCTTTAGGTTTCAGTCAAGACATATTTTGAAAATTGCCCCTTATAAAACTTGTTTCTGACCTCGTGACCTATTATTCAACCAAATGGAACCTTTAAAAAAATAAAGCTTGAGGATCACCCTTGGAATTTCCCCTTTATTTTGTCGAATTGCCTATTTGAAGCCTATTTTTTAACCTGTGACCTACTTATGCAAACAATCGAAACCGTTTGAACAACTTGGACGTGGACCACTTAAAGAGCATGTCTGTCAAGTTAGGTGAAACTCCAGCGAGCGGTTCGTAGGAAGAATATACCTAAATGATACTTAAATGAAAACGTTGCAATCGATGCACGACGAACTACTCACAAAACCACCTAAACCGCGTCCCTATGTGCACATGTACATGACTATTTTCTCCGCAAGCAACAAACTGCTTCCTGAAATGGGTCAGCTGTAAGAAACAACTAAACCAGATGATGGCCGGACAAAATCCCAACTTTGAATACACAAAAAAGGTCGACACTCGACAAACGAATCGATCGAACAAAACCTGCACACAATATCCACAACAAGGTTTCTTCCATCTGTTTTATCAACATCAGTCAAGAGACTAGGAGATAAAGCCAATCAGATATGCGGTCGAAGAGATGGACGAACGGACAGCAATGGCAAACAACAATAATATATTATTTAAGAAGAGTTAGACATAACGTTGCATTCAGAAAAATCCGCTTATATGGAACTCATAGAAACCATGTTCCTTATAACCGGAGTTTCTTTTAAACGTATAGTGAACTAGTTCCCTGCTAAAGATTGGGGAATAAAAATCAGTTTCTTATAACCGGAAGTTCTTTATAAGCGGGTTACTTATAAGCGGACTTTACTGTATTATACTACATACACGTCGTACTCACGTTTTAAAGAGCTGAATAAAGTTTTCAAGCATTCCCTTGACAGTGGTCGTCATTTCACATGCCACCAAACCCTTGATGACCCAATACGAGTCCCTAGAAATGACAAACAATACGGTGAGTCTAAAAAAGAACATAACTCTGTAACAAGATTCGGAAAATTCAATAACTTCCAAAATGTTATCTAATTGGCTGAAACATACAGATAAAACTTTAAGAAAAGTTAAATTGTTAGGACAAAAAAAGTATAATACATTGTATATAAAATCTACTTAAATCGATTAGACTTTGTTAGGACGAAAATGTATAATAAAAATCTACTTATATCGATTAGACATTGTTAGGACGAAAATGTATAATAAAAATCTACTTAAATCGATTCGACATTGTTAGGACGAAAAAGTATAATAAAATCTACTTAAATCGATTCGACATTGTTAGGACGAAAAAGTATAATAAAAATCTACTTAAATCGATTCGACATTGTTAGGACGAAAAAGTATAATACATAAAATCTACTTAAATCGATCGGACAAGTGGCATGTATTTGCTGCAACATGTCATTAAATCGGACACAACAAAACATAAATGAATATGTTATTGTCATACTTGTAGTACTCGAGATACTAATATAATAACTAATATATAAATGCATGCATACAAATGGCGTTACCAGTAGTATATTTCCCTGAAGCGGCCCCCGGGTATGATGAACGGCTGGTCCAGATGGATGAGCGAGTACCTTTCCTGGTGGGCCTTCACCTCCGCCTTCACCTGCAAACATAGTGATATTTCGTCAAAACTCGTGATATGTCGTCAAACCTCGTTGACAACACATCGCGATACGTCGTCAAACATCCTGATACCTCGTCAAATATCGTAATATGGCGTCAAACATTGTGATACGTCGTCAATCCTAATCAAATATCGTGATACGTCGTCAAACATCGTGATACGTCGTCAAACATCGTGATACGTCGTCAAACATCGTGATACGTCGTCAAACATCGTGATACGTCGTCAAACATAGAAAAGCATCGCGATTCGTCGTCAAACATCGTCAAATATCGAGTAACGGAGTCAAATCTCGTCAAATATCGTGATACGCCGTCAGTCATTGCGATACAGTGTCAAACCTCGTGATACATCTTGATTTATACATCTTTAAAAATCGAACATATGAAGCAGCTGGAATGGATTCTTTGTCTTAGAGCACTTAAAATTCAAAGTAGCTACTTCAACAAATTTCATACTTGAAACCACCAGTATGCGAAATAAAATATTGATTTACAAACATATATGTATGCAGAAATATATCTGACAATGACACAATAAACTGTACACCTACTTTTCGGCCGAGTTTTTTCCAGATGCCACAGAGTTTGTGTCCAAACGAGCGATAGTCAGTGTCCCGGACATTGCTGAGAAACTTTGGACTACATAAATGGAGAGAACGTCACACAAACATAACATTACGGTGAGAGTGATAGAACAGAATGTTTACATGGGACGTGTCAGTGTTGTTACTGTTCAAGCGTTACTCTATCATAATTACATGTATGTCAACATCGAACATCATGGTAGGCGGACATTTTTATTGAAGATTTATGCAGGTCGTGGCCGAAAGGCAGTAGGTATTCTGATATTGAGTTGTAAGCCTTGGACTACACATATATGTAATCGGTAGTATATTTTATACTTATATATAAACCGTTATACTTTTTCAGTTATCAGTAAATACGTGCCCACACCAGCGTTATTTTTTATTCCAGATGTGTGCCAGCAAACAAAGAAGAAACTTTCGTTCATTGGGGCGTGTCAAATAGATTGTGATTTCCAAAATGTGTGAAGAGTAAATTAAGACAGGAAAACGGCATTGATTGTGCATTACTTGTCTGTGTAGTCTGTCAGATTCCACGGCTCAAACTCGTTTTCTGGGCCTTCAAAATACGTGTCAACGAACTGCTGTACTTTTGCCTTGTCCGACCGGGCAGTCTCATTCATTGCACGAAAGGCTTTCAGAACCTCAGCTAGAAATACACATGAATGTTTTTCACCAGTATCATTATGTGTGGATTTGAAAACTCGCGTATACATGTATATGTGTGGACTGTTATATCTTACAAATGTAATATAGTCAGGTGCTTCATATGAGTTCCCCGAGAAAACACGGCGTTTGTTAACAGTGTCTGTCGAGAGATTGCAACATTGCACTGTCACCATTAGATCTACGTCGTTCTTTATTTCATTCTAATAACGACCAAAGTTCATTCTAGTTGTAGATGAGAAATGAAACCAATGTGCGCTCATATACACTCGTTATGCTATGTGTGCGTACGCATGCAACGTCTTATGGCAAAATTGCGCAATGGTGGTGCCATGAAGCAGTCGAAATAATTGCCCTTTGACGTCATAAAAGACTATATGGTAAATAATTCACGTAAAGCGAATTGCGGAGGCAAACTAAGCGTATTATGAGACAGTGTTCAAGGTGACAAAACAACCGACCTCTGAATACAAATTTCACACTAAATATTACCTGGTGATGTTTTGAGGTTCATGGAATACAAATATCACACTAAATATTACCTGGTGATGTTTTGAGGTTCACGGAATACAAATATCACACTAAATATTACCTGGTGATGTTTTGAGGTTCACGGAATACAAATATCACACTAAATATTACCTGGTGATGTTTTGAGGTTCATGGAATACAAATATCACACTAAATATTACCTGCTGATGTTTTGAGGTTCACGGAATACAAATATCACACTAAATATTACCTGATGATGTTTTGAGGTTCATGGAATACAAATTTCACACTGAATATTACCTGGTGATGTTTTGAGGTTCACGGAATACAAATATCACACTAAATATTACCTGCTGATGTTTTGAGGTTTACGGAATACAAATCTCACACTAAATATTACCTAATGATGCTTTGAGGTTCATGGAATACAATGTCCACACTAAATATTACCTGGTGAGTTTTAAGGTTCATGGAATACAAATATCACACTAAATATTACCTGGTGATGTGTTGAGGTTCATGTCGACAAACGTCTTGGAGTCGTTGTAAAGTCTGGCCGTCTGCACCATGTCCAATAGGGGCCCATGACACCATATTTCACTGTAAGCAATTTCATATCAAAGTGTGTATTTCTTTTTTAATTCTTAAAAAAACCTTTGTGTACCGAGAATATAATGCAGGGCTCCCACAGATCCCTTATCCACGACAGTCGCCACATTGAATCCATTTATTAATGGAGCTATGTTTTATGCCAGTCGATATATGTCCCAGAACATGTTTATTACTTTCTTTTATTAAACCCCAGACACGCATCCTATAAAACAATTGTTTAAATAATATTCGTATTCAGGTGACAGGATATGTATAAATATTATTTAGTCCATATAAACCGACGTCATGGAGTTCCTGCTCAGGAATTAAATTTGAACGCGATTTACGTACACGCATTGTATTATATAATTTTTATTTATAAAATAGAACACCATAGTTTAATGCGTGTTTGTATTTGAAATGTAATCATTTTAATGTTAAATGTAAACTAAAAAAAATGAACAACAGTACCTGTCACATGGCGGAATCGCCAAGCAAACATTCCCAGCGAAGAACAGAAATATGAATAACAAAATCATTGTCGGGGACATTCAGCACATCACATCGAAACAACTCCCCTTCCTCATTGATGATATCTTTAAAGAAATGTCATTAACAAAATGAGATAACTTAGAGCGCCCAAGCGTACTTGGTTTACAAATTCCAAATACATGTAAATTATCAAGCTCTTCAGATATCATGACAGATAGTAACTTTGAAATTAAATAGTGTAATGCATGAAAATCGTGTGTGAAAGCGTTATCATAAATGTGAAAAGTTGGTGCAAGTCGTAATAATTGTACATTTTTTTAACATGATAAGTGCATCGATTTAAATGGCTATTGCAAAACAATAGTTTATGTCGAAAAAGCAACAACATACTTAAATGTCAGTATCATTGCAATTCGTGTACCAGCATTTTAAATTTACACAGTTGTCACATGTACGCTGTTCTATACTCTTAAAGGGAATCCACTGTTTAAAGTCTGGTCGTGTAACACACTTAAACAGATTTTTTTTTCGAAAAACTGTTGTTGTTTATTGTTCTCGAAGTGTGTAGGGCATAGCAGTCTATCTTGTGGTGCCTAAATATGTCTTTTATCGGTTGGCAATTCATTTATGCGCATTATGTATTATATGTGTTGATCACGGAAAAGCGTTACCGGTAGTAACGCTAAAATTTCCTGTTCAACCGGTACATTGCAATTTTAAATATAGTTGCCAAATCAATAGGGATCATATTAAGGTACCACAAAATATTTTTTCATACACTGCATACGTTGATAACAAGAAAAAGTTTTCGAAAAATAATTCAAGTGTGTTACACGACCAGACCTCAGTGGAGTCACTTAAAGGTTTGAAAAGTATTATCAACATGTTCAGTGTTTGCCATGTTCTAAATAACAGTGTACACAAACCTGTGTTATGTTATGAAGGCCCTTACAACGAAGGTATGCATGCGAGTGTATCTTACATTAGCCGCTCGCTGCTCCGGGGGGGGGGGCTAAGTTTCCATATTTTTTCCGCTTGCGATTCATTTATAATATAATAATAATACATGTATATGACAACAAGAGGCTAACACAAAGACTTATACTTCAACCGTCAACAAGTTCAATGATCCCCCCGGGTAAGGTCAAATCCTGGATCTGCCACTGCTAGCTATGAAAGCTTGCATGGCTATGAAAAATTCCTTTATTGTTTACTTTTCTGAATATTAGCGTCTGAAGGCCGTGAGAGATAACCAACAAACCAATGACATTGAAAACCACAACTCCACAGATATGCTAACAATTCATCTTCGTAAATTTTAATTAATTTAACTGCCTCAAAAATAAGGGTTTTGTGTTTTACAAGTTTTGTCAAAGATGTACAGTGCAATGCTAGGGCTTGGTGCATGTAACACATAATAATAGTTTTGCACCAAGCCCTCAAATTATGGGTTATTTCTGGCATCTTGTCTAAACACTGACATGTTTAGATTTGTTCTATAGACTATGTGCCACATGTGCATGTGTATTTAAAAAAATCAGCATAAGATATAAACGGTTATGAGAAGAACAAGATAGTTGAACATGACAACAATTTTATTTTGCACATATATTTTATGAAACAACACAATATAATAATATAAAAAAGAAGTTTCAAAACATAATTTAATGTAAAACATCAATTAATCAAACTCCTTATTTTATGCAATTTATGTATGTTGAATTAAATTTAAAAAGGATTATCTGTGGGTTCTTTTGAATAATTACAGTAAGGCTACTAGATACTAAATTGTTTCAAAAGTGTTAGATTTTTAAATATTATTACCATTTCAATAAATAATACATACTCAAAGACATCAAAGAGAAAAAAATCAAGTAATATTTACATAGAAATAGCTATAAGCCATTTAAATGCAATAAGTCAAAGACTTTGAAAATACTGTTTTAAATTCTTTATGTGATATATTTTATAACAAATATTTAGAAAAGAGAGACTCTACCACATTGTATTGTATTTCTTTCCACAAGGACCTTGAGTAAAATTACAAGTGCATATATGAATAACAAACACAAGTCATGTCTTCAACTTAAGTTTTTTCAACTTCCAGCATGTGGTAAAATATGTAGGGTCTGGTGAAATCAGCAAACTTGGTAAATGTGCAAGCTATTCTTGCTTGATCAGGCTTTAAATTACATTAAACATTGAAGTATTGAGGTGTTAATAATAGCACAATTGCATTTATTCCTACTTTTAAGAATAAGTTAAAAATGTATGGCTCTATTTTTGGAGTTTCAAGATACAAAAACATGACTGGCCTGCCAGGCCATTCAGCAGGTTGGAAGAGTGAGGAAAAAATCCATATACGTATATCAGTTCTATTCTGTGATTGTTGAATTTGGGAACTTCAATTCTTCTACTGACTGTTTGAAAAACAAAATGTTGCCATTGCTGTCATAACTCTTTTAAAGAGTCTTTAGGGGTGATTTTTAACACACATGTTATATTTTCCATAGGTAAGTCCAAACTAGTATGTCATAAGTGAATGTCAAGCTCTATTTGCCGATCCTCTGTACGACCCAGTCCTGTTGACAAAGCGGGCATCTGTTGTTCTGTTTCACCCACAGAGTCATACAGCAGTTGTGGAACGAATGGTTGCACTCCCCCCACACCACTGAAAACAGAAATATATCACAAAACTATCAAAACCTGTTAAGAACAAAATTAACTAGACGGGTGCTTTCGGAAACGAAAGCAATCATGTCTCCCCCCTTATGTCACTGGATGGAATCAAAAATTTTTTTGTAGAGGAGTGTGAACTCATAAACTAGAGCTATCACAGAAGGTGATGAATACCCCATGTGCAAGATGGGAAGGAGGGTTTATTTTTGACCTTGACCTTGAACCAACCTTGGTCAAACATAGGCACTGCACATAGTCACATCATAGCTAACATTTCAGGAAAGTTATTTGTAAATCCAACCAGGGGTTCAAAAGATAAAGAGCGGACTCAAAATACAGTCATACAATGTTTAATCTTAAATTGTGACCTTAACCTTGACCCGACCTTGGTCAAACATGGGCACTGCACATTGTCTCATCATACTTGTCATTTGTGCTAAGTTATTTGAAAATCCCACCAGGGGTGCAAAAGATATAGAGCGGACATGAAAGAGTGACGGACGGACGGACGGACGGACGGACAGACGGACAGACGGACGGACAGACAACGGAGCTAAAAACAATATGTCTCCCCATTATATGAAGAAATTGTATAATGGATTAATAACCAAGCAATAAGTTTTTTTCTTTTTCCTGTTTTGTAATGAAATGGAGAGCTCTTTTCACTACATATTCTGTTGCTTGACAATGAGCCTTGTTGATTTGAGGCAATACTTGCTTAAAAAGCCTATCTCACACAAACCACGCCTTAAGTTAAGGCGATTCACTTTAAAAGATCATAACTTTTTTATTAGTAGAGATAAATTGAAAATTCAAACTGTTCTGTAATGGTCTCACTTAGATCTTTAAAGTAGCCCGAGCACGGACCCGTCGGAAAAATACTTTCCCGATACATACGTTCAAAACCTTAACATATAGATCAAACTGACAAGATGTATCAACAATTCTTTTTTTATTTCATCAAAATCTGTGAAATAATACCAAATATCAAAAGATTAGAAGTATTTTACATTTCGTGTCCATGGACACGAAATGGGAT
>Ga0224511_10001394_pt1 | contig 14500 bp, 10 predicted proteins | sample SF_May12_sed_USG_2_FD_169988 | JGI IMG/M metagenome (GOLD analysis project Ga0224511, IMG submission 169988) | Sediment microbial communities from San Francisco Bay, California, United States - SF_May12_sed_USGS_8_1 | ecosystem: Environmental > Aquatic > Marine > Sediment | place: USA...
GCCCAGGCCCCCTGCAGAAGCCGGGCGACCGGCTCTTCGGTATGTGGCGGGCACTGGGAGAAAGAAGTTGTGTTTAAATACACAAGGCCAGCTACGGAATTTGTAAAGCATAGGGTTATCCTCCCTAGGAGAGAGATGGAGAGGGAGGTGGAGAGGGAGGGGGAGGTGGAGAGGGAGGTGGAGGTGGAAGGGGAGGGGGAAAGGGAGGGCTAGAGGGAAAGGGACGTTCGCGTATAAAGCTAGCATGTTGCAGTTATAACTGGTTCCGGAGCCAAACGGTAGAGTCCAGCCTATGTATCGGCTTCTATCAGAGATTTTCGTTCGTGGATTACTGCCTATGTCCAGCGTGTTATGATCTGCATTCTGCGCCATGCAGAAATTTGTTCATAAAAAGCACTGCTAGTCGAGAGCAATATAGTTGAAAATTGAACTCTGTACCTGATAATTCTGGCTCACCACTAAAAGACTCACCGTGCACTTTGTTTTACATGGATGGATAGCATCACGCACACTAAGCTAAAGAATTGCTTTCCAGAGCCTGGTGATTACACACGGACTGGTACTTAGGAATCTCTCGCACACATAGATGCAGGAACAAATCAACCTAATCATTGATCTGCCCAGTGACATATTTCACTGATCTGTCTAGACAAACCATGCGTGTGGACGCATGCAAGAGACAGATGCTAATGGGAGTCATTTGCTCTCGAGATCCTTATTGATTTCGGGTTTATTTTTTATGGATAGTAGCATTCATTACGTATCGTAATATCAATGCACAAGTCTTTGATAGTACAGGTGTGGTAGCGAAGATTTCGGGAGTAGACAGCATGCAGATTTTCCGCGTAACCAGCATGAAACTTCTTTGCTAAGGACTCATTCATCAAGCGAACATGCAGTGGGTTGTTAACCTGGTCATGTTTGCTAAACCTGATGCCCTATATTATGCGTAGTCCGGCTAAAGATTGATACTTTAACAATCAGAAGTTATGTATGATTTAGTAGCAGGTGTTAATTTAATGATTTTACAGAGACAAGGATCTGAATTTAGAATCCCACTAACAGCCGTTGCTAACCTTCAGACGGTGAGGTCAGGCAGGAGATGACTCGAGTAGTATTTGGTGCATGCAATTCGCTGCCCCATTTTAAGCAAAATATCTTATTCAGGTAGAGTCCTTTGAATTGAGGGGGCACTGCACTGTTGATACAGTAAAACATGCACAGTGATTGACAGTTGGTAGAATTAACATGCATATTTATCAAGTGGGTGGCCAGCCTACACATACACCCACTGGCAATGCATACGTATCACTGAGAGGTGAGCGGTGAACTAAACGTTTCAAAAATGTATTTTGGCAAAGTAACTGGCTGAAAATGCTAAAGAAATAAATGAAACATAAAAAATGGTAAGACTAATCTCGGACTTGTTCAGACCAACGACATATATAAGTCCATGGCTCAGAATCGTTCTCTTATTGCACTGAGGATATAGGGCTGACAAACTACTCTTCATACATTGTATTGTCACTGTTACTAGAACGTCCGTTGCCTTCACTGCCTGGACTATGGGCAGGAGAAAATGTGCTTTCCTCACTATCAGGACCATCAATAGGTGATTTTGTGCTTTCTTGACTACCAGAACCCTGGACAGGTGAAGCCGTACTTTCTTTGCTAGAAGGGCTATGGACAGGTAACATGGTGTCTTCTCCCGCAGAATCTGGCGGGGATGAATGAACCCTAACATTCACATGGTCCAGAGGTGTTGTAGGACTGGGTGTTTCCATGGTCTGGGAGTCATATCCCTGAGTAACATCAGTCTGTGTGAGTAGCTGTGTGTTCTGTGATAAGTGTCGTGGTATGTACAGACTGTTCCAGTCAATCAGCTCCGGAGGACTGCGATCATGCGGAGACAGCTCCTCTTGTAACATAGCTGTATAAGTATCACTTTCTACATCAAAGAAACACCCGTAAAGTTATATGTACTGGTACCATTGTAATGATTTGGGCAGACAATGACTACAAAAGTTCAGCCAGATCGCAACTAATTCACTTCATATGAAGACAGTTCTGTACACTACTGCTGCTGCTGTTGCTGCTGCTGCTGCTGCTGCTGCTGCTACTACTACTACTACTACTACTACTACTACTACTACTACTACTACTACTACTACTACTACTACTACTACTACTAGTAGTAGTAGTAGTAGTAGTATTAACTTCTATATTATTAGCTCTCACATAAAATACAAACAGGATTTGTTAACAGGTGAGGATTGTCAAGCAGCTCAATGCAGAGTTGGGCGCGTAGATCTACTACGCTTTTTGTCTTGAAAACCAATCAGTCAAATGCCGCAGCTTATGGGGAGGGATAATACCACATAAAAGATTTATGAGGTTCACAGCAAGGTGCCAAGTAGCGAATTGATGCCTGGATTGGAGGAGTCCAGAGGAGGAGACCGAGAGGAAACCAACATCAACCTCGTGGTTATAAGCAACTTATTGCAACAGACCATCACGGAAACGCTGCAGTAGATCTGATGGTATATCTACCACATCTGAGCAGGGGTGACCTAGTGACACCCTCCATGTTGGGGATAGCAAGGTATCTCAGTGGGCTAGCAACTGTTCGCACCTGGGTTCTAACGCTGGCCATAACTTGTTCTCTTTGTAAGTACGAGCTTCTCACATTAGTCCCAGCTCAAAAACAAAAACAAACCTCATTATGAAGTGGAGCATTGATACTGACCCACTCGTGGTGCGCCATACTATGCTTTAACTGGTGGGAAAGTATCTAACCGACACAAGAAGGAGAATAAGAGGTCTCACTCACCAGGTATCTCTAACACATCGTCTATCTCCGGTCCCGAATTGGCAGCTTCTTCATCAGCCTGCATGCTGGCCCGCTGACCCCCCAAGAACGTTAGGCCAGGCAGGATCGCCGGGCTATAGTTAATCAGAAAAGGATAATCCTCCAATGATATACCACCACCTGACGTCTGGCTCTCTATCAGCGCGAGTTTCTCGCCGAGTGAAGTTCGCGCTGACGACGCTGCTGAGACATGACGGGGGCGCCGACGTCTCATTTGTTTCCAGTCGGAGACGATGGTTATGATGTTGCAGCACACCCGACTGATTACTATGATCAACAACGGAGAGATTATCAGGCAGCCTATTATCATCACCCCTATGAGTTCGGCCATAGTGACTCCGTATCCCATCGACTCACTGCAGAATGTTACCCCTTCCTGGTGTCAAGGTCAGATGTTCAGTGTCCATACCACTCAAGGTCTCAGGTGTCTGGGACTGGATCAAGTCTAGAGGTTTCCGGTGATCAGTCACTCAATCAAGTTGAGCTAGTTATAAATTCATTGGAAGTTGAGATAATCCCTCACACCAGTTGTTTGCACTAACAATGCCAACTAGCCAAAATGAGCCGGTTGTCCTGAAGGATGGTAATGACCTTGGTTTATCACCAGAGCCGGTTCCTTTATGACTGTAAAGTTCCTTTATGACGTTTGTTGCTTTAGGACGACATGAGAATATCTGCTCTCTATCTAAAATAACAGATAACCAATTCAGTCAATTAGGCCAGTAAATGGTGGCAAATTAAAGAAGCCTCACAATCATTAGACCCCTACCAGAAAACACACATTGGTGAAATAAAATTCTTCGGCTGGGCGGTTATCCCACATTTTTTGACAGCTCGGCGCAATATTGCCCACAAGTTGATGCATTATGATCAAGTGTCAATGATTAAACCTATTCAATCACAGGTTTGTTTGGAATGTGATAGTTGAGCTATGTTGGCACATTTCAGCAATCATGTATCAGAAGCAAGATCTGCATTTCGCAGCGAATAGTGAGCCACATGCAACCTGTCTAGCAAAATGTGCTCTTGACTTTGACTTAAGAACCTATAGGACTGCGGTTGTATTCTTGAACCCTAGATTTAGTGGAACACATAAAAATACCACACAGACCCATCCTAGAAGCCTTTTTATAAAAAAAATGCTAGTAAGAGGTTTTATTTTCTTAACTGTGATTATGACTGTAAAAGTAGCTTTTTTGGATCCCGCTTTTCGGTCGCGCTCTTGAGCAGTTCAGCAGAAAAGCCCGAGCACGCGAATGCACCTAATATCATATATTTTAGATCAGGATCAAGATCCGCCGGAACCAGTGAAAAATATTGTTAATTTGCTATTGCTGATGACAAAAATCTTTTCATGCAGGATGTTTGTCACATAGAATTATCCTCTATGGTCTTGCTACCATACTGCTAGGAGCCCGTCCTACCTACTGGTCTACCCAATTGACAGATGTTTTTCAAACTGCGCAGCAGGAATAAGATGTCATGCAATAAGCCACACATGACTGAGTATTTTCACAATATATTAGCTTTCATCAGCCTCCATCAACTCTTGGTATAAATGGTGTCTTTGTGAAACAGTAAATTATCAGGAAGTCTCGCTCTTTTATTCCCTTTGACATTTGTGGAGAAGATCTCAATCATACCGCGAAATCACGCAATTTATTCAGTGTTTCTACTACAGTAGCAGTAACTATGAATATAAAATCCAGGATATCTCAGGCAGATAATTATGTCAATGACTGTGTTGACCTCACTTGGTTGTATGCACTAATTGGTTGCCAATGATAAAAGGATGCCAGACACAATATTATCACAATCATTCACAGAGATGTTATAGGATTGCCACTATTGGGGGTATTGCTTGGGGGCACTGCTATGGAGTTATAGGTCAGCCCTGTTTGAGAGACTGATCAAACACCGGGTGTTTCAAGGCTAATCGCTGTTCCCACCTAATGACGTAGCTAGCATGTGATTGTTGTTGCTTACTCACGTGATCAGCGCCACCAAAAGAAATATGGCGACCTGACCAGAAATAGCTCACTCGTGCTTTGCCCGTAGAATGATCGAGCTTAAAAAAACCGTTCCTGGTTTGAACCGACCATTAGACTATGTTATGACCGTGACCAAGCAAGACCAAGTCTTCTGTTATGATCTCAGTAAACTAGAGCCATCAGTTCTGACAAATTTTGTGCTCACTGGCCTGGGCTAACCTGAGACCTCCTATAGAAGTTTATCGGCTAGGAATGAAAGCAAGCAACCTATGAGTACATGCTTTTAGTAATAAGAGGACTTCATAAGTGAAGTCCAGCTGTGCAAGTATGCCACTGTGCCCTCAGCTCAAGTGTATCATTGGCAGAACTGAAACTAACCAATGACCAGGCTATTTATTGTATGGGAAGATCAGGGCATAGTTGTCTTTTAACTACATCTATCAGACACACTGGAAAGATCGAGCAAGAAGCAGTCTAGTGAAAGTCTTATTGTGAACCATGCATAGTAGGAGTAGGACACCTCACTTCAAGAGCTTCTATTTATATCATGGTCATTTCATCATCATGCTGGTTCCGTTTGGTGTCTAGACTACTTTTTTTTCTTTGCGGGCACTTGACCATCAAATTTGACAAAGTTCCTAAGCACAAGGCTTGTTTGAGTGATAGGGAGGTATGAATGAGAAGCTCATTCCTGCAGTGGGCACTCAACATGACCAAGACTTGAATCGAGGATATCTATCCCCTTAAACCGAAATTGGAGGCTCCAGGTTCATGTATCACTGAGGCGCTCTGGAGAATTTCATATGTCATGTGCATTGACGGAACTAAAGCTAAATTGATTGCAGGCTTATTTCATTTAGTTCAGTCACTAAAAGTCATATCAGTACATCTTGCTAGCGGCTCACAGTCACACTCAAGTAGAGCTTGCAAAAATTGATTCTATGAGTTCAATCAAATCAAAATAAATCAGTATATGTATTGGTCACTACATATCAAACCATGGAAAAGTACAGAGTAAAGGACAAAAACCAACAACCGATAATCGCAACAGTGATAAACATGAGTGGAAAATGAAAATGATGCAATTTCAGTTGAATACTGTTTTAAACTCAATTTTGCATCAGACTAGTGGTAACTTTGCATTTGAATTTCTATTTAGTATTTGATCTGTACACGTCTGACAGTAAGTTGAGTTAAGACAAATCCGCATAGGTATCTTCTACTTCTATAGTTCTATACTAAAAGCCTAAAGCTGAGGCCAGTGATTGACTAAGTAAGTCACCAACTCATCCACCCACTCACTATCAGGGACTGACTCACGAATGCTCACAGACTAACAGAAAGTGGCATAGTGATACTGATAGTGATAGTCAACACACTTACACAGCGACCACACTCCACAGTCTGCAACCCTAGAAGTAGACGTCTAATGAGTGACCGGTCAGTGAGGGAATACAATACAGTTATACACCAGTCAAGTCAATCAATGAGTTGGTCACTCACTCGTCACCGGCACTTGACTGACACTCAACCAACCACCCAGTCACGTCAGTCAAATCAGCCACTGACTGAGTCAGTCAGTCAGTCAGACCCATTCACTCAGTCACCGAGTGACTGACTCACTATGACTATGGCAGTCACACTCACTGTGACTCACTATGGAGTATGTCTATGGCTATGAGTATGGCTCTTAGTCTTACTCTTAGTCTTAGAAGTTAGTACTCTTAGTCTTAGTGAGTCTTACACTTACAGTTACAATCACTCTCGATCTCACTGTCACTGACTGACAGGTCAGTGAGTGACTCAGATCAGAGAGAGAAACTGTGAATGACTCACTCAGTCAGTCAGTCACTCATTGACTGAATCCAAATCCAATGAATGACTATGACTATGAGTATGAGTGACACTCACTGACCGAGTGAGGCTGAGCAGTGAGGTGAGTGACAGACGACTGAGACTCGCTCAGGCTCAGCTAGTGAATCGACTAAGAAGAATAGACCGAAACGTTTTCACACTTACCACGTGTGGATAGTAGATTAGACTGCCTTTTCATTCGGCACCAATTGTTCAGTGGAAATGGCGGAGCAGCCAGAAAGGTACAGACAATTCAGATCAAATCAGTGCAACAACTCGTGCCAGTCAGACAGTAAAGCCCTTATAGACTTGATGTAGACGGTCTATAGCATGACCAATCAGATCATAGTTAAGTGGAGCTTGGCCAATCACCGAATTGGTCTTATCTCCACTCGCAATTAGCGCTATCAACGAACCAAAGAGGTAACCTACCACTGTGCAGTGGACAACGTTAGGGTGACCCACTGGGGGTGTCCAAGTAGGACAAGCTGCTCGCCCTACTTGATCACCCTCACGAGCAGCAGGGGCTTACAGTCACAGCTCGTCTGTTGTTTACCATTCCATTGATGGGTGGTTCTGCATTCGGCCGTAGAATACATGGGTCCTACTGAGTACTTATTCCATGACTAGTACGATAATAGTGTGAGCGCGGTCCTCTAATTCCTCTTGGCCTATAAAATGTCTTTGCCTTTAGATTCAGAGGTTCTATGAATAACAGCACGTTAGAATATGACTTATCTCCGTTCATAAATTAAAATCAATATAATATGCATCTTTCAATTATAATTATGCATGTCTACGCGATCTTCTATATACCATTTTGGACCAAAGACGGATGCCATGGGGGCTTGTCGCTGTTTGTGGAGGTGTTAGTCATTGTCTACTGAATATACATGCATCATGTATGCACAGACCAAGTATAACTCATTTATACAGAGCAGCACTAGACTGCTTCCGCAGTTTAAACCGCAAATATCAGAGATTAATTCTTTGTTATATTTGTATTTTTCACTGATGCCAGCAATCCAATGTAGAGTACTACCAAAAATATATTATGTGCTGTACTCAGGTCAGATAGTCTGATGAGTTTTATAGTGTATTATCGTTGACTGCATTGTACATCACTACACACCCACGGGTATCATATAATGGTGCAGAAACAATTACGTGCAGTGCCTCATTGTAAAGATAACTGTCACTTAATTTCATACATCCAAAAAAAACTGCAATCAGAAAAATAACTTGTTTGTAGAATAATGCTATATACTATCAGGCGGTTCACTCACTCAGCGAAAAAGGAAAAAAAGATGTTAGTTACTAATAATGGATTGCAGTGTTTGAAGAAGGCGACAGGGTCATAGAGTAATCCTTCCCTATAGGGATAACTCTATGGAGATTATAATCTATTTAATGGAGATATACATTAAGCGATCGGAGAGACGGTGTCCCGACTGAAGATTGACACAACGAGGTGGTTATCTCTCACACGTATTTGCATTGTTAAATAATTGGAATTGCTATTTTTGACAAGGAAAGATGACTTTCCACACTCACCCTAATGGTGTAACATAGCATGATGTCATCATGACATTGCGACATGTGTGTTTGTGGTGTGAGAATATAATGTGGCTCACAGGATCAGCAAGACACATGTGACAGTAAAACCGAAATCTGGTGGTTGTGACATATGACAAGCATGCTATGTGACGAGCTTGGTATGATGTGACGGTGTGACGCTTGATGACTAATCGTTGCGACGGTTACGGGTGGTGGGACGCGGTGCTTCGTGTTCCGAATCGCTAGAGTTATTCTGGACGAGCTCCTCATCAACCTCATCTCCACTCTCTTCCTCGCTGCTTGACTCGTGACTTCTCAAGGTCGTATTGATATACTCGGGGTCAGCGAATGTAGACGCATCGAGTATCTGCCAAGTGTAAAGAGAGGTACTACGTGTTATGCGGGTGTGAGGGAAAAAGTCTGAATAGAGATTTCAAAGATAACATTGTGCGATGTCGCCATTCAATTACATAATTTAGGAATTCCATCATGCCACAATCTCAATCATATGTCAAAGCGATACGATGGAGTCGACATGTTGATACTCAATATCGGTGATATGTTTTAATAATGATATGTAACAAGTCCGGAGTCCCAGCTGGTCATTGGAAAGCACCCCATGCACAGAGGAACCCTTTCGTTGCCTCATGGCTACAGGGGACATGGCAAGACAACTCCCTACAGGAGCCTCAAGCAGGGGGAATTAATGCTCGCAGAGTCTACTATGTTTCCCATCAGCGAGTGACTTTGGTCTGAGTGCGAAGTACCGTCTCAATTATTTGGTCCAAAAACATCTCCAGCTACCCTATATATAATACAAAACACAATAAGTGGAGACAAGTGATGACTACCCGTACAGGACTACAGTCAGTTAGGTGAGAAATTATGTGGAGACAATCCATAGTTTTGAGGCATCTTATAAGACAACAAATGTGCTACGATTAAAAACCATCAGAGCGAAAAATTTTCCCACTAGGCAATGTCCCCACATCAGTGTTACTGCCTACATTCACTTCAACATCCAGGAAATATCTTTGTACCTGATTTTTGCTGGCTGTCTCCTGCAACTCCACGGAGCCATATTGACCCATGGCCTTTTGGTCTGCCTTGGTGCTATCCTCCCTCGCCTCCTGGAGAACTCGAGGCATAAAGGAGTTCCACTGGTCATGATGATCAGCTCTGTGGGCAGCGTCAGCTACATTCTGATCCTCCCGGTTCTCAAATTTCTATAAGCCAAAACCCTGTTTATGATCACCAATCGGTATTAATTACATTAAAATATTTTCATTGTTTTGGTAAAAAAAACACTGTTATAACAATGAGACTTGAGTAGAAAAGGAACGCTAACAATATAACCAGTTGTTTTATAAATGTAGTGATTCCTGTGTAGTTTATGTGTACCGCCTCTCCATATATTCACATCAATGTAGCCTAATAATAAACTGTACCCACAGACTCCCCCTTTTTAAGTTTGACACTTCTGTAATTAAGTTACCTAAGCCTATAACATCACTCACCCTGTATTTAATAGTAGCCAGATTCCTAAACCATCCAAAGAACAATCTTCCAGTAAAGAAGAGAAGACATATGAACACTGTGATACCTGAGAATATGGGTAAACCATGCCTCCAACCTGCCAATCAAAAACAACATGCTATTAACAGACAATGGCCGACTTCGCTACGATGAAAGATGAGGCTGCTAATGGAAGGGTACTGTAGGTGTGTGCATGCCACAGAGGTACCATTATTGTCTATGATGCAACAGCTGGTTAGTGCTATCCATAGGGAACACCAACCTAAAACCTCCAAAATATTCATCGAGTGTTATGCCTGGTAGTTTTCGCGTGATTGGCCTACATATACAAGGAGGGAGGGAGGAAATCTATTTAAAACCAGACATGGACTTTACGCATGCACATGTATGTATGCAGGATTTTATATCGAGTTATTGCAGGTTACGTTAGAAGTCAGGATGTATATGCATAATGAAAGGATAGCGAGTAGTTCAATGCCTAGATCGCTTGACTCAGGATTGAAAGACCAGGAGTTCAAGCCCTTGTCATGCTGAGCACCCACTGTGAGAATGAGCTCCTCACATAATTCCTAGTCATGCTGAGCACCCACTGTGAGAATGAGCTCCTCACATAATTCCTAGTCATGCTGGGCACCCACTGTGAGAATGAGCTCCTCACATAATTCCTATATAGTTTTTACCACTCCAACAAGCCCGGCCAGGCTTAGGAGCTATGTTAATGGGGTTATGACACGGTCAATGGTAGATGCACTTTTGGAGTTGTGTTTCCCATTTTTAAAGGGGGCAACTCCATATTCATTGCAGCGATAGCGAGTGGTCTTTTGCCACAAAACGGATATCGGGCACTGGAATAACTACGGCCCAAATGGAGATAAAGTGGGATCTAATTAGTAAAATTTAGTAACCTAATGATCTTTACACCCTCATAACACCGAGTAGAACTCAAAATTGAACGTAATATTGGAGAAAACTTAAGTTATAAAAAGTGCTTTGCTGGTTTTCCCTAGTCCTAAATACAGGCTGTTGCGTGCGGCCCTCTATCATTTCACAATAATGGCACTAATGTTCGCTGGCAGAGGTGGGAAACTACACTCCGACACCCTATTTCTATATTTTTGTTGAACATTTTCTCTATAATGATTTGTGTAACTACAGGTCTAGTGCGCACTTGTGGGAGGATTTTCCAAACATCAGCGCGTAAGCCACGAAATCAATGCAAACACCAACAGCTCTGTGTTAATTTCCTATTTCGAGGCCATATCTGTTGCGTCAACGGTCTGAAAAGTGCGTCGCCAAGGGCTTTAAGTATGCGCATTGGAAAGGGCTATATCTAAGCGTCCATTTGAGCTGGATATTAGGCCCATTTGTTCATGGTAGGCTTCAGAATCTGAAAACAAGTGAAGGCACTTTTGCCCATGACATAACCCCTTTAATAGGATGGCCAAGTACTCGAGTAACGTAAAACCAACTCACTTGTTCGGAGAATATTGAAGAAGAGCATATTGAACTGAAGAATTATGAGACTAATTATAACGTAGTTGATGGCGCTGGTGTGTATGTGATGGTTGATCTTTGATGGCTTGTATGCATAATATAGGTTGTATCTGTCCACATAATGCTTGCCAATAAGATAAATCAGACCTGAAATAAGACAAAGCCGTATACATTAAATATAACATACCATCCTTTCTTGCTTGTATTCTGATGTTAGTGTAGTTTTTAAAAAAGAAGACATTTCTCTTTATTGCAGTCTTCCTGATTGAACGATCATCGTGCACTTCCATAGCAGTCCAGTGATTAAACTAAAGTTACACTCACCGAACGGAGTAACCAGAGGACTGGGGATGCTGTATGACATGACCACAGTGAACACACACAGCATCCAGGCATACTCCTGTCCAAACTGGAATTCCCACAGCACTGCCTGTTAAATACATGGCACCATCAAGTCATACGATTTGTTATATATAGGTACCGATCCACCTGTTCTTACTTGTATATGATTAGCCAGGTTCTCATTGGGTGGTGCATGCATAAAATGGGTTAGCTTGTCTGACCCGCAGCCTCTCAGGACTATCCATTCAGCTAGACTTGTAGAAGAATGTCTCATACTAAGTCAGCCGATACCCTGGATTAAGACTTTAAGGGGGTTATGACACTGTCGATTGCCGACGTACTTTCAGAGTTGTATTCCCCTTTCTTAAAAGGAGGCAACTCCGCATTCATCACAGCGATAGCGAGTGGTGTTTTTCCACAAACCGAATATCCATCACTCGAATAACTACGGCCCAAATAGAAGTAAAATGGGATCTAATTACTAAAACTTAGTGACTTAGTGATCTTCACCCCCTTATAACATTGAGTAAATTTATATTTGAACGTAAGATTGGAGAAAACTTAAGTTATAAGAAGTGCTTTACCGGTTTTCCCTAGCCCTAAATAGAGGCCGTTGCATTTGGGCCTCTATAATTGCGCAATAATGGCACTAACGGTCGTTGACAGAGGTGAAAAACTGCGTTCTGAAACCCTATTTCTATATTTTTGTTGCGCGGTTTCTCTATTCAGACTTGTGTAACTACAAGTCTAGTATACACATGCAAACACATTTGTTAAACATCAGCGCGTAAGCCGAGAAAATCAATGCAAACACCAGCAGCTCTGTGTTAATTTCCTATCTCGAGGCCAATTCTGGTGCATTGATGATCTGAAAAGTACGTCATTGAGGGCTTTAAGTATGCGTATTGGATAGGGCTATATCTGAGCTTCCATTTGACCTGGGTGTTGGACCCATTTGTTCGTGGTAGGCTTCAGAATCTACCAACAAGTGAAGTCACTTTTGCCCATGTCATAACCCCTTTAATTAGTAGGTCCGGGCATGCTTAACCTTACAATTAAGGTTTTAATCCGTGCATGCAGTGGCTGAGTGGTTAGACTGTCAGACTGGTTAAAGTGTCAGAGCTGGGGAAGGTGAAGGTGGTGAGGAAGAGGAGTGGCACCCCACCGTTACTTCATTGCTGGTACAAGTTGGCTCTCTGACAGTAACTTACCCACACGGCCATTGGCTAAATAAATTTAAATATCTTTAAATATCTCCATATCATACCCGTCTGACAGCTGAAATCTCGTACGCTGACCGAGCGGCAGCGATGCGGAAACAGTACATGGTCAGCTCAGGAAACCTCATTAGTGTCAGCCCGTTGCCGATAAATGCACTGGTGATGACATAATTCACAAAGAATGCTCCATTCCCGGGCAGGAAGATGCAACTAGAAGAGACAAGTGTGTGTCACCGTAATAATACAGGAAAAATACCACAGTGTGGAACTAGTTTTAGGTGTGTTCGGACAAGCTTACGTTTGTTACGCCTTGTCCTGCCGCTAATCCAGTGCATAGTCAGCGGACTGCCTGAAAATATGTGCTGGAGTTTTCTGCTTGATCGACAAAGCCGTTCAAATGTGTTAAGGAGGGGTCAATTTGGGACAAACTTCGCGATAGCAACCGATCGAAATCCATTTCGGTCGCGAAATTTGCTATATTGCGCAAGAGCTGACCTAAAAGCGCGATCCAAAAAAGCAGCTTTCACCTTTGGTCGCGATTTGCGACCGAAAGCATGCAGACAGAATTCCGCGACCGAAAGTAGGCGTTAGCCTAGTAGTTTAGGCAAATGTCAAGGTTACCGCAAAAAGGCTCGATTACTACGTTGAGATAACGAATCGCGAACGATCGTTTGGCTCTAACCAATGAGTTAAAGTTGGGGAAGACAACTTTGATCCGATCAAAAACCATCATGAACTCAACTGCGTTTCCTCACCGCAACTGCGTGTTTGCATGCTCACGACCGAAATTTTTCCAAAAATTTTGGTCACGAGTGAAAATAAACCATAGAACATTCTTATCCAATGCGGGAGGGCTAGATCAGCTCGTCCGAATACACCTTCTTGGCATGGGTACAGACTCAGATCTGAGAGTTCTTGCATAAACTGTGACTGAGTTTGGAGTTTCGGCTTTGTTTTCTCGCTGCTTAGGCCGGAGGGTGGAACCTTCCGGATGAAATCTTCAGGCTTCAAACCTCTCGTGGACAGGGCAGGACAAAAACAAGCCTTACCAGAGATAAATCCCCATGGCTGCATGACCTCTATAGTGTATACCCACTGTTCTTCTAAATGCCCTCATAGACGAATCACCTTCACGGACACACAAGAGCAAAATGGAAATAGAGTTTGAATGGTACCAATTCAGTCCATTGTGAAGCTATCAGCATGAATATAAAACATCCCCTAAGGCCCTAACTACAGACACTACTCTACATAAAGGTTATCATCTGGACAGGTGACTCAAGTGCAGCAATGAAATTTTACACCAAGCAATTTCTCCTATGATCCGCTCATGATTTTCCTGTGAAGGGAAATTCAAAAGCCTGATCCCAGTGTACAGCACTCCGCGCGTCTAATCGACCCAAGCGTTTACTGAAAAGTGGACGGGGAAACTCACGTCCATCTGAACTGTTTGATGGCGTTATGACTGAATGTGTACTGCAGGAAGGCTTTAGCACTGGTCAGCCCAAGTGAGGGCAGAATAACCACCATCAGCAGAAGGAAGATGAAGGTTTTCCTCATCACTGTGTGGTGTTCCTTAGTTCTAGAGAGACAGAATCATCATCACAACATGGGGGTGTCGTAATCATGGATAATTA
>Ga0224511_10001395_pt1 | contig 14496 bp, 7 predicted proteins | sample SF_May12_sed_USG_2_FD_169988 | JGI IMG/M metagenome (GOLD analysis project Ga0224511, IMG submission 169988) | Sediment microbial communities from San Francisco Bay, California, United States - SF_May12_sed_USGS_8_1 | ecosystem: Environmental > Aquatic > Marine > Sediment | place: USA...
GTTATTAAATGTGTAATTCAATAGATAAAACAAGTAATCAAAGGCTAAGTGAGACTGAGTAAACATAATCTATAGTTTATCTAGTATTTTCCCTGGAACATGTTTGTTGCGATGCTATTTAAAAAGTATTCTGCGGTAAAGACGGAAACTTGTCAACATTTGGGTCATACCATTTACCATCTCATATTATATTTTGTTTGTAAAGTTTAGTTTCATTCACTTGAGAAATATATTTTCATTTGTGCAAGAGGGGTCTCAATTTTGCAATGATTGTATTCTTCTAATAAATGTTTCTTGAAAATGCATGTTATTGTTAAATCTGGGGCGTCATTACGTGCATTAAATACTGACCACATGGTATGGCTACACGAACTAAAACAAGATACCGTATTTATCGCAGAAAAAAAGAGAGGAAATACTTATGGAAGAAAAAAATATCTGATCTCTTTACAGCTTTAGGTATATGTGAAAATATAGTGACATTGTTCAGAGATCCTTATAACCCTTCAAGCTCTTTTCCTACACTCAAACACAGTATATTTTTTTTCAAATATTTCATACACTATTTGGTATAATTTTAGCATCATCTACAGGTTCTTTTATAAGCTTTTTGTTCTATGTTCTTGGAGTCCTAAATAGCGTCGCCTTTAAGGTCACGGTTTTAACTGTGGAAAAAGTATATAATACATTCTTTAAAGACCTTCTGTTAAAAAGCTTGATCCATACCTAAAATTTCAGCCATTTTTAAATCATTAGTGAATTAAAGTATCATTTGTCTTGCGTTATCACATATCGTTAGGGCGCCGGTTGGCGAATGTAAATTGTAACATTAGCTTTTAAGGTGACTGGCCGTTTTACACGGATGATAAAAATCCTTGCAATGATGTTTACGACAAGATCAATATTCGCCACAATGCCTAAAACAAAAAGTGTCAAAATAGAATAAGCCAGTCTCTAACTATGTTTTATCCAGACTGATCTTTCTTTCAATGACCTCACAAGTTTGGCTTTTGAGGGCTTTCCCTTTCATCAGTTTATCATAAAACATCTAACGGTGTCCGGACGGGCATCGGCCGATTTGTTAAATATATTTCAAAAGCTCCCGGCACTTTTCAGACATCGTTGGACGCCCGGTCGGGCACCGTACGGGACCCGGAAGGTCGCCGTTAAAAGTTTTTTGAACAAATCCTTCGGTGCTCGTCTGATGTGTAAAACGTTGACCGGGCGCCGACCGGTGCCCAACTGACGTCTCTTTACCTTCATTGACCATTTACCTTCATTGCCCTTGGCATAATTGATCGGGTGCCGTGAAATTTTTAGTAGTACCTAAAGGTCACCGGGCAACATACGATGTAAAATAACTGACTTTTTATCTTACGCTTGGTCGTTCCGTGGCCGGGCGGTGTAAAAAAGTACGATGATTTTTTGTGAATATTTCGCCGTACTATGCCCTTACAGGATGTGTGACCATAGCATAAATATTGCACCAAAAGGGGGGTTAAAATGACCCCACACGATCTCTAGAGGTCACTTCTGTTATATAGAATGACATATAAATAATAAATAATATAACTAACACTTCTATTGATCTTGGTAAAGGGTCATAATATAATTGTTTTCATACCAAAACAGAAAAAAATTACTTTATGTTTAATAACGATGACATGGATATCTTTGTATTTTATTTATGCAGTATATTAATTGCTGCTGGTGAACTAAATTATTTTAAATGTAAAGAAACTTATTGTTCTAATTGAAAGGGTAAATTTTACAAGAAAAGTTTTCTTTTCAATACTAAGAATAAGAGTTATAAATTGTTTATATTAATTATAAAAATACATTACATTAAATGTGTATGTTGTTACGATGCTGTAAAATATTGTAATGACAGCTGGTATAACTCCAAAATATTTTAGATATAGGGGTATTAATCCTTTTTTTTTCTTATTATCTTTTTCAAATGAAAATACTTAATGTCACATTATATAAGGTGACATGTTTCGGCTAGGTAAGATACCAGCTGCCAGGTCAGACAGTTGAGCGGGGGTCCTGATACGGACAACACCTAGATATACGACTCCGAAAGAATGTACTTCATATACTAATTGAATTAATAAACATGAACACAACTACCAGGACTTCAGTTTTATATACTCAATTATGTTACAGTGGCTTATTTGCTTAACAAAGTAATCCTTTGTATTCAAGGACATGCAGTTATGTTTGTCCAAGTATACGCTAATGCTTCATTGGTAAAGGGTTAATAAATATTTAGAAATGGGTAGTCCTGCGTAATGCCCGTTGGTGACTTTAACTGTGGCAGATCCAGCGCATCCAGGGAGGGGCGCATCCGGTGCATCAAATCTTGTTACCGCCACTGGCGTGGACTTTGTCTACCGGGGGGGGGGTAGGAAGTCATTGACATCGTTGGCGGTTAAGGTATCTGTTTTCTTGCATGTTTTGGTCCTATTTCTATTTAAATATTGTTTAAAAATGAAACGCGAGCGATGCAAGTGAACAAAAATGAGGTAAATAAACATTTTAGGCATAACACATTAAATAAGTCCATGGTTGTTAGGGGGCGCACCCCCTGTCTCCGCTAGTGGACTAGAACATTCCTTGGCGGTATTTCGTGAATTGGTTTGTTTCAGTTTAACACCGTTTTAAAAGCACTGATATATATTCATATGATGCCGGTCAGTCCGTCCTCTAAGCCTAAGTTTAACAGTGTAAGGTTCTAAACTACGTAATGACAGACGTTTTATTTAAGTAAGACAGTTGTGAGAAACATCTGAACCAGCCTTTTCATATTTTTTATTAGTGTTACCTCCACGTAATATAAAAAGTATTCCAATTGTTCAAGCGTGTTTAAAATGAAATAATTGAAAATGGAAACATGTTTCATGGAATTTATCTTAAAATGCTACATTCTAGGATGCAATCATTGTTCTTCTGTGTTGTTCCAAATATTTCCTTTATTCACAGTTCGTAATGTAACGGCCTGTCCTGGCGTATTTAGCATATATTTTATAACAAAGAAGAACATTAGTAGAGCTTTATTATTTTAACTAACGTATTTATTTTGTTAAATGAGAATAATGACATGACGGCAATGTACAAGCAGTTGCTTATGTCTTTTGTTAAACAGTCACTGGCATCTATGATTTTGTCGAAGTAGATTCTATTTTTTGTCTCAAATCTTCTTCAGCAGATAAAATGTGAATTTGTTCTGTTTCGCACATCAGTGCTTTTAGATCTACTATCTGAAAATGAACACAACATTACAATACCCGTACAGTCAACAGATTCTAGTAACAATAGTTATCAACTATTTTTATACTCAGTATACTGTACATTTTTACATTTCAATAAATAATATAATAATAACAAGTTTAATGTTTAACGAACTAGATTCTACTTCTAAAGACTCACCTGTTTATCAAGCTGGCATACATGATGTGGCAACTTTGTTTCAAAGGGAGAAACATGTGCATGAAAGCACATGTTATCGCCGTTATCTCCCCGGAACCGATCGCAGCGCCCCTCGTGTTTCCTTTTTCGTTTTAAGTACGGTAAACGGTTTACAGTATAGCCTACTGTTTTTCATTGTTCATAACGGCTTATGAAAAACGAAGTACCATTCTTTTGAATAGAAACCTATTTTCGTATTTTGTTTGATCGAATGAAAAACGATAAACGGTATGTGATATTGTTTTGCGTGTTTTACTTTTTATTTAATAACATGAAAAACGAAACACGGTACACATCAGTTTTATTTCCGTTTTTCGTTTTCTCTAAAGCAAAACGAAAAAGGAAAAGACGGTATGTACACGGGCCGTAATCGCCATCTGTACATTAATAATGTTTAAATGACACCACTGTTTATAAACGAAAATACAAGTCTGAATTTAATAGTTGTAGATCGAAACTACAGATATAGGTATAACTATTTAATTACTACATTATTTGGTTTTGGTCAGCAGTAATAAGCGATAATGCTATTTGTACCGTTTGTAACCGAGACGTATAAATCTCCTGGGATGATTTTGATTGGTTGGTTCAACATTCAATGCGTTTAAAAGGCTAACAACACATTCTGACCCTTGTCAGCACATGCGCAGTAAAGACGTAAAGCCCCTGTCACACCAAACGGCGATGCACAAGCGTTTGTACAGCGTTCTAAAAACCTGTCAGCGCACTGTGGATTCGCCGCAAAACACGCCTAAAATATCAATTTTGCCAGTTAAGCGAGTACACAACGTCCTCACAGCGTTCTCACAGCGTCAACACGACGTTCCCACAGCGTCTTTATAGCATCCATGAAGCTTCCACAGCGCGCAAGCAGTTGCTGCAGCGTGTTCACGGCGCGCTCACAGCGATCTCACGGCGCGCACACAGCTTTCTCAAGGCAATCATAGAGTTTAAGATGTTTTTTTTCTTTTTATTTATATTTTTAGCAAACCTATTTTGCGAATATAGTGATCTACTTTTACTTTTTGAAACAACTCGTCATAGTATTTTACAGTGGTTAAATGTTTAAAGCCACAAAAGACTTGCAATACATTTAGTGACACACATATACTAAGAAGCGTACATTGACTAGCTTTTATAAAGGTGTGCTTTAGTTGAGGTTTTTTTTTTGTTATACAACTTATTATTGAAATAAAAGACAAACTGTGGTTAATTACAAAGTGTTGTTTGTTGTAAACGACTTAAACTAATTGCATTTATTATAATAAATAATTTATATATTTTAATAAATAATATAATTGTTTGTATTATTATTAAAATGCATTGCAAAAGCCTACTTTACATGTAGGATTTACAGGGCGTATTTATAGCGTGTACGCGGCGCGCACACAACGCACCCACGGCGCTCTAGATGACCACACAGCGTTGCCACAGCGTCCCCACTGTGCGCTGTCTTACACGCTGTGCAAACGACAAGTTGCGGCGTTTATTTTGAGCATACTCAAAAGAAACGCCGTCGCATGGCGTCCTAGGCGATTGCACAGCGCCAATACAACGCGCACACAGCGTTGTTGACGAATGCACAGCGCGCACCTCGGCAATCTGCAATGTTTCAGAACGCTAAGAGAACGCTGTAAGAACGCCACTCTTGTGAGACAGGGATTTAAGTAAAAGATAAAACGCGAAATACGGCTATAAATATCAAATTTGTCAGTTTTAGCTTGTACACAACGTCCTTACAGCGTCCACAAGTCATTCCCACATCGTTATAGCATCCATGACGCTTTTACGGCACGCAAGCAGTTGCTACAGCGTGTTCACGGCGCACACACGGCGCGCTAACGGCGCGCACACTACGTTCTCACGACGATCATGGAGTTTTAAATGTTTTACTTATTTTTTTTATATTTTGATCAACCCTTTTTAGCGAACATAGTGATCTATTTGGACTTTTCGAAGCGATTCGTCAAAATATTTGACAGTTGTTAGTGACAAACATATACTAAGCATCGTATATTGACTAACATTTATTATGATGTGCTTTAGTTGAGTTTTTTTTGTTAAACAACTTATTTTAAAAACAAAAGAAAAGCTATGGTCAAGTGTTGTTAGTTTAATAAGACTTTAAATACGGTTTCATTTGCATTATCATAATTAGATATTTGTATATTTTAATAGATTTTTTAAATAATTTGTATTATTATCGAAATGCCTTGCAAACGCCTACACCAAATACAAGATTTACACGGCGTCTTCACAGCGTGCATCAATACGCACACGGGGCTCTAGAAGACCCAAAGCGTTGCCACAGCGTCATCACAACGCGCTTTAATATACGTTGTGCAAACACCAAGCCGATATTATTTGCTTCAAAAAGCCGCCGTATGGCGTTCTAGGAAATTGCACAGCGCGCACACAGCGTAACTGGCGACTGCACAGCGCGTATTTCGGCTATCTGCAATATTTGTGAAAGCTTTGGGGACGCTGTAAGGACGCCACTCTGGTATGGCAGGGGTTTTAATACGCATTTGTTTCGGCTTTAGGTTTTGTAAACGTTACACTTACCTTTGTATTATTGAGTTCTAGGCCGGATGTAAAATATTGTCTGATGCCCCTCCAGCGACCCATGCCAATAATGGCTGGGTCGGTAGGTAGAAAAAATAGTTTGTACAAATATTTTATCTGTATAGCTTTATGTAACCTATTTGTGTTTTATACTTGGGCATAGATATTTCAAATGCATAAACTGTAAGACAACTTACTCGCAAACGATAGACATAGTTAATCTTTTAATGCTGTTTTATAACATGTAAAATTACTAATAAAACAAATTTGCCTTTTGCCATGATTGCTATAGAAATCTACAACAGTAAGTTATAGAATACACAACATCAATGTATAAAATAATACACTAAAGTCTTGTAAATAACGCATCACGCTATAAAGCGTTGCTATTAAATACGCGCGCATGGTATTACTAAAGCAAACAGAGCACACTGCACGCATATCTAAACATTCCTTTTTCTTTGATATTTATGGGAATAGATACGATATTTTATCAACTAATTATTAAATCTTTTAAAATCTAGTAGCATTTTATCTTAAAAAAATGAAATAATAACGTAACACCGAAACATATTGCAAAATAAGTCACAAATTGTATTCACGATATGTACCGATTAAATTGTTGATAGCCAGTAAATTTCGGTTATTGTTTACCTACAATGCTGACTCCATTCATGATTTAACTAGTCTCGGAAGTTTACGAACTTTTACAAAGAGTGTCTTATTTTCCATTGTTTTCCAAATACGGCGCCAGTTAAAAAACGTAGTAAACAATTCCTCAGCTTAAGTCGGAGTTTAGATAAGAATTGTTGCACTCAACAGGCATATCGTCAACACTCGTGTAGATCGACAAATAAAGCCCGGCATCCGGGATAAAACGCTGAGGAGGATTTAAGATTTCAGATAGAAACATCTCGCTTTTTTAAATACAAAAATACTTTTGTGCATTATACATAACTGTGACCTTTAATTTAAATATGTCATAGTAGTTTTAAGTATACCATTATAAGCTTTACGTTTTTTAACAATATCGTAGACTTTCAGATACTTGCTCACGGTCTACGACGTCCGTTTACGATAACGAATCACGAATTTAGAGATTTGAAAACAATATTCTAGATAAGAATTCATCACTTATCAACTAGGCAATATACTAACTTTTATACATGTATACACATTAACCGTATTTGTAAAGGATCCAGGAATCGCAAATAACCTTTCTCAGTCTGAAATGTTAAAAAGAATGCATTCGAATTTTAAAAACTAAAACATATAAATCTTCTTAAGGCCGGACTTATAGAAGAAGTAGCCGATGGTACTATATATCAGTGATAAAGATCAGTATCAAATCAAACAGTTTTAACAAAAAAAATATTTATAAAATTAGAGGTGCATGGTACATGTACAACAGACACCTAACATTTATATTTAGAGTGTGCTGGTAGTTTAGTTTTGTCTGCTGAACCTACTAGCTTGCGGATGTGTTTGAGTAAATATTATTATTTTAGGCCGGACTTATTGTTTGTTGTCCCTCAAGCGACCCATGCCAATGAGGGTTGGGTCGTTAGGAAAAATATTTTATTTTGTATTATCAGTACATTTTAGTTTAAACTGTTTATTTATTTTTGTACACTTAGGCATACATATTTCAAATGGATAAACTGTAGGTGTACTTACTAGCAAACGATAGACCTATTCAATGCTGTTTTATAACATAATTATGTAGAATTACTAATGAAACAATTTTGCTTTATGCTATGATAATTGTAGAATTCTACAACAGTTAGTTGTAGAATACACAAGCACAAAGAAAAAATACACTTGTAAATAAAGCATCGCACTATACAGCTTGCTATTAAACACGCGCGCATGGTGTAACCGAAAGCAAAATGAGACACTGTACGCATTTTGTCTTCTTTGATATTAAAGTGGCCTTTAATTTGACTATTTCAAAATAGGTTTTAGTATACCCCTATAAGCTTTACTTTTTGTAAACAATATTGTAGAATTTAAGATGTTTACTCACGGTATACGACGTCCGTGTACAATAACGGATTACGAAATAAATAGAGATATGAAGTTTTAATACTAAATTATTGATAAGAAATAAACACTTTCAACAGCTAAAAATTTAAATACTTTAACATATACATTACCGTATTTGTTTAGTATCCAGGAAACGCTAATAACCTGTTTCAATTTGAAAGGTTGAAAAGAATGCATTCGAATCTAAAAAAACATACGGAGATAAAGCATAACTTAAATGTAAACAAATGCAGATAACATTTGAAAAGTTGTCAGTTAAAATCTATTGTTTAAATATATTCGTAAAAAATGATAGTACTAACAATGTTTTTTTAAACAAATCGTATTAATATTACAAACAAATACATATATTTCAAGCACACAATCTAAACCGACGTAAAGTTATTTTACAAAAAAAACAGTCATTAAATACGTTAACAAAGCATCAAATACGTTAGCCATTTCTGCGCAGATGTCTATACTTGCTTTTGACCCAAGGTTATATAAAACTTTGACCAATGGCTAGCATATTATCAAAGCTCAATATATATTTATGAATTCACAATTGATAGCAGGCTCGGCGATTGGACCAAATCGACTCCGCACACTGGTGTGTGTTGTCTTTAGAAATGTCAACGGTACAAATAATAAAACGCTAATATATTAAACTATTATTACACACCTGCCCATTCATGACATCAGATAGTACCTAAAAATTTAAACGAAGTGAAATACCGTTGTTTTCGATGGAAACTGGTGAAACTGTATTTACTGTTAACTTATTTGATGAAAACGTATCTGATGTAAAACACACCAAGAAGCCAAGTACAGTTTATGGCAAACTATATCTTTATAAATTGAAAATAAACAAACAGCTAGTAAGTTCATGTCAATAATAACATGAATAAAGAATTATTCAATTGCCTTTTGTATCATAAAGATAACATTGTTCGGTTAACGTATTTGATGCATTTTAAACGTCCGACACTACTCGTTACGTACTTTTAAAAATATAGGAACAATAATAAGCCTGTTATATTTTTTCATCTTAACACTATTTCGTTATGCATTTGGCCATTTTGAGGAGTATTTGGCGACGGCAGATGGTAGCGCCATGGTTGCCTCTGTGAATAGAGCTTATGTGATTTAGCTGGAAAACTAGGAGCGATCACGAGCTATCAGTGCTAGCATGTTGCTTATTAATAAGAGTAACGTTATGCGATATAATTACATCAAATACATGTATGTCTAAAGTATGTATTTTAACTACATTTTATTAGTCCCGCCGACACACGTCACATTGTCAGGACAAACATCTGTCATCGCAGACGGTAGATCTGTGAAGTTAAACTGCACAGCTGGGACCTCAAAGCCAGTCTCTACGATCCTTTGGCAACGTAACGGAACAAACATTACAAACAATGTTCCCACGTCTACCATTTTCGACGAATACAATGGACATGTGACTTCACAAACGCTGACGTTTGTGCCTACCAGAGACATGGATTACACGAAGTACATTTGCTGCGCGTACAACGTTGCCTGGGGACGTTGTGTGTATAGCAACGAGCGACAATTAAATCTTACCTGTAGGTTGCCAGCTGTGTTGTAGTAGTTATAGTGATCACTGTATAAAACAGTATATATTACGTTTATTTTTGATCTTCTTTAAAATTTGAACTACCATGTAAAAACAACTGATAAAAAATAATACTAATAACATTAAATGTAATACTATTTAAACCATTGTAAAACACAATTAAAAATAGCTATCTATTTAGGACAGCTCATTGTGACACAACTGTTGTAAGTAATATTTAAGTTCGTTTCCAGACAACCCAGTCGTGAGTGTAAGCTGCCCCGATGATCCTGTGAACGAGTCAACGTCAACCTCCCTAGAGTGCTCCGCCAGCAGCAAACCCGCCTCCCAGTTCACCTGGGCTCACAGCAGCGAGATCAGGAACTCCAGTCAGGGCCCTGTTGGAACCAACCGCTACGTATTTAGGATTGACTCTGTGGACAAGACGCACTTTGGTCAATATACTTGTACTGCGTCCAATGGGATAAGAAGCGATGGGACTGGGTCTTGCAAAGTGTCTGTTAATTGTACGTGCACTTTAATTAATGACGAGTATTATATTCTTCATTACATTATGCTTTTATATAATATAATTTATCGAATAGTTATTGGTTTGATGTATGTTTTAAATGCAAACTTAGATATCAATAGAGGAAACTATTTACCCTTTAGTCAAACCAAGCAGCACCAACATCAAAGGAAATACAACCGTGTATGCGAACGGTTACAACAGCGTGACGTTAACGTGCTTCACTGAATCATCAAAACCACTGTCTACAATAACTTGGTACAGAAATGGCGCGATTATGTCAAATAATAAACCACATACATCAATCCCCGGCTCTTATGGAGGCGTTGTTGTATCCCAAGTCCTGGAGTTTGTTGCATCGCGCGAGATGGACGGAGACGCTATTGAATGCAGAGCTTTTAATGATATGTCTGGGAGTGATGTTGCAAAACACAAAGTCTTTCTTGATATTTTATGTATGTTACATACACATCACACGTATTAACATAGCTAACATGCCGACCATATGAATACTTCTGTATTAATATCATTGAAAAATATTGTATTTTAAGAACAACAAAAAGCAGATCTAAACTGAATGTTGATATTTTAAAAGAGCAACCCTATGTTCTAATTCTGAATTAAGACACACCTAAACTGCTGTGAAAAATGCTTAAAGAACATCGATAAACATATATCAACTAAATGTTTCTTTCTGCAGATTCTCCGTTAACAACAGCTATCTCACAAACAGCTGACGAGACTCTGACAGCGCTGCTTACTTGCACCGTGTCGAGCAAACCAGAGTCCACCATTAAATGGTTTAGGCTCGGATCGCCTGATATTGAGATTACTGAGGGTATTATTAAAGGGAATAACTCACTCGAGTACAGAATTGCCAGTGTTTCAAGAGATGATGCTGGCGATTATATGTGCACAGCGGACAATGGTTATGGTGGAGCAATTAAAAGCAATACGTCTCTTGTTGTACGATGTAAGTTTGTATCAGTATTTGTATTTTATTACCTGAATATTTATTACAGTAATATGAATACGATAATAACTATGTCCGCCATTATACCAAACAGGACCACAGTACCACGTACGACTTTGTTTAACACAAAATAACATTTTATTTAAGAAAGCCCTAGCTTTATTATTGACTTTTAATAAATTACAGACACGGCTTATGTAAACAGTATATTAATTAAGCGTTCACAGAAAAATGACTATTTTTGAGAAAAGGTCGACGTTAAGTTAAAGTAAGTTAAAAGAGTATTTTAAAAACACACAAACATATAGTCTCGAGCTTTTTCGACATCGTGCGAGTCGACACGCAATGATTTTACGCCCAGTGCGTCATTCACCAGTCTACGTTTTCAGTCAACAGTTTGGACCACCATTTGTGTATTTAAGGCTAACTACCTTAATCGTAGCTGACATGCGATATTTCTGCTAGAACAGCCCTGTACCCCGCATACACATATAGGTCTTATAGGAATGTATAAAAACAGCACAATATAGCATTAATCATGTTTAAAAATACAATATAAAAATAAACTAATGTATACCTTTCGCATTGTTAACGCGCAGATGTAAACATCTGTATTAAGAACTCAAACTACTGAGACCGTGATAATTTAATTCAATTCCAGTTCTTTCATGGGTACCAAAGACCCCTAAACGACTACACATACCAGTGTACAGAGCCGATTTCGATCAATCGCAGTGCTTGCTTTTAATATTGAGTTCATGAATTTTCTCTTACAACGTTTCTTATTGGCTAACACACAATTTAACCCCTGGGTCAAAAGCGAACATTAACAAATGCGCAAACAGGGGATGGTTTAACAATTACGAACCGTGAAAGAAACACGCATTTGAAACAATACATACGATCCATAAACCTAATACCATAAACTAATATGATTTAGTTGATGAATTGCCATTATTGATCATTTCATTTTTGAAACACAATTAAACAGTGAATAAAAAATAAAAAAGGACTTCCCTTTCAATGTTCAAAGCCATAGTTATATATGTAAATATATTGTGTTTTCGTTTAATTGTACATAAATGAAATGAAAACAAATTCTTAAAATCGTTTGCATCTTTTGAGTTAACAGCGCTATTGTCAGCTGGTATTCTTAAGTGTACCATGACAAAACTAAAACAAACACCGTTATCACAAAAAGGTTCACGCAGAACAAGACGTAACAAACTTATAACGAAGAGGTCTTTAAAGTGTTTTTATATTTTTGAACATGATTATTATGTTAACATACCGCGACGTAGCGACACACAGGGGTTACATTCGTCGGCGGTAGCGTCAGATTTACTTGTTCGGAGCGTAACTTTGTCACCGGAGGTCCAAATGATTCCAAACTTGGTAAGCATGTTTGTTTGCAGTGACTCGAAGTTCAGTGCACAATAACCGTCACTCTACCTTGTTCCGTTTTTTAATTAAACCCCTTTAATTTTCATAGAGCATTTCTTGTCCGGAACGTACCATTGTCACCATATGTTCAAATGACTCCAAACTTGGTAGGCATGTTTTTACAATGACTTGGGTTGTGCACAATAACCGTTACCATAACTTGTTCTTTAAGTATTCCCATTTGATTGTTTTAAAGAGCATTTATTGTCATTCTTTTAAATTTTTCCGCAAAATCATAACTTGTTGTGAATGTGCATTGCAATGAGACACATTGCAAAGTTGAAAACACAAAACACTGCATTTCTAGAGCTATTCCCCATATATTTGTTTTGATTTCATTCACTATTAAAATGTGTTTTTAACTGTGAACTTTTTACAAATACATTGCTAATATATGTAAAACAAACAACTATTTTAAAATTTATTATGTCGACATAAAACTCGTCAGGCGACACATCCGACTTGCGGAGTTCTACATGTAGTATGCATTTAAACCATTTAGCCGTAGCTGCAATCCACCCAATATTTTTAAGAATGCAAAAGGGGCGGGTAAAAAGGTTGCAATTCGAAAGAAATAAATGAAAAAAAATATATAAACATATTTTTTCCTTTCATTTTCTCATTAAGATTTCCAGGCGGATATTTATAAGGCCACATGTTTTTGGTTAATTCATTGTTTCTCAGATTTTGTAGAAACAACTGGGACGTTATGTAGGAAACAAGAAATATATATTTACAGCAAAATAGGATGATAAAGCAACGGATGTAACCAATATGTTTTGGAAAATATAATTGAAATATATGTTTGGTGAAACTTATACGTGGGAACCTAAAGAGTTTAATTAAAAATCTATGTATTATGAATTTGGACATTGGACGAAAGACGGTCTAAAGTTTAACAGACAAAAACACACAAAGCTGCCATCAGCATGTTTCTATTTTGTTTGTTTCCATGTTTTTTTCCCGATCAGGTTCGGCGGGATTGAGAAAAAAAACATTTGCATAGTATGTCAGAAATACAAACAGTTACGCAACTCTTAACAATATAATAAGCAATTGAGAAAACCATAGCCCACCCTCTTGTCCATATTTCAAATGCCTTAAACAATCAGACTGGACTGAAGCTATATAAAATTATTTAAGAGTCTCAAACAATAATAAAGTGTCAAAACGATTGTTTATTCATTTTGCTAATATGTCTGCATAAATATTATTATAATATAGCAATCATGAACTGTAACAAAGTATATCCGAAATATGTATGTTAAACATTATCATACTTGATAAAAACACATTGACAAAGAACGTCAGGATTTGGTAGGCCGAAGTACAGAAGATCCCAAACAAGACAAAAACAATTGCACTGTTTTTACCGATTCCAAGTTGTGCTCCATGGGTAAAACAAATGTTTATCGACGTCTTTTAAGCGCACGTAATACACACATATTAAATGGGTGAGCTCATTTTCAACAGAATCGTAGTTTTGGGTTACAGTATTAATTATGATTGTTTTGTAATTATATTATAACATGAGCGAGAAAAAAAATGAGCTCGATTTCAATGTAACATTCTTTGTTTGAACATCTCTTCAATTTATAATTATTATGATTCAAGGTACACTTGCAAAAGATGCTGTTTAGCGTGATGTTCATTTAATAGATAGCACTGCGTTCATTTATTGTTTTGACAATTGCAATACAAACGACACAGTAGTATTAATCATGACATGAACAATGGATGAAAAGTTAAATGTTAGGGAGCTTTAATAAGTCACGCTTTCGTTTCTCCGTCAAATATTTATTGGTGTATGTTTGTGTCACAAAAGATGCTAACAAGTGATGTAGTGTCAAACGAATTTGTAAGAAAGACTCTGTGTCAAAACTTGCATTGCACTTGCTTTGACACAGAGTC
>Ga0224511_10001396_pt1 | contig 14495 bp, 2 predicted proteins | sample SF_May12_sed_USG_2_FD_169988 | JGI IMG/M metagenome (GOLD analysis project Ga0224511, IMG submission 169988) | Sediment microbial communities from San Francisco Bay, California, United States - SF_May12_sed_USGS_8_1 | ecosystem: Environmental > Aquatic > Marine > Sediment | place: USA...
ATAACTAAAATCTCCTACAGATTGAGATGTTGCTTTTAAAGAAAATCCAAAGGTTATGAATATATTGTATATAATATTGTATATTGTGAAGTATGTATGGCTCCTAAGAACAGAGGAGGTAGTAGCTACTCACGGCTGTAGATCCATGAGAGCCTGGAGCCCGTGTCCTTTCCACTGTGTCTTGAACGGCACAACATTCGCATTCTGTCTCTGTTACACCAAAGGTCAATGGTAAAATGTAAATGGTAACTTAATACTCTGTTCCAGTTAAAAAGGCTTACTTCAAAATTATTTTAAATCTAACAATCAAACCAAATCATCTGTCATAAAAATGTTTACACATTACAATTTATTTGTCAATGCTTGAAAGTATTTTAAGATATGCAGGTCAGCATAAATAGTAACAAAAGGTATTCTATCAGTACACTATCGATACAGAAATCAACTGATACATATCGATACGGTCAACACGCTGTACCAATACAGATGATGGTGATAGCCGCAAAAAAAACAATGACTATTCCGGACACAAAACTATTTGTTTTACACTTAAGCATCATCCCAGCCCTAATGATTTGCCATCCAATATGATGTTGAAATCGGATTTAATTATATATGTTGGCTCAACAGTAAACGGTCACCCCTACCCTCTGGAATCTCTTGTTGGTGCACTGTTCTCCACACGGGCATTTCGAACCACTGAAACACACAGTTGCATTGGTTACACTGATGTGCACTACCTTCATTATAACTTCTAAATACCTTTCATATGTACACATGTAATAAGGACCACAATGGAAATAAGGGTAATTATTTACCCTTTTTTGTGTCATCCTTGCTACATAATGGTGGTTGACATGGCTGTATTAATTCATGCATGGGTTGTTATATAATAATTATGATGTATGTTTTAATGAAATTGCCATTTTATAGTGAAATAAATCTATCTATCTTCACAAAATTAAGTTACAAACCAAAGTATTACTTAACTTCCGTTAAATTAAAGATAATTATATCTCTTCAGCTTAGTTTCTTACTGTATTATTTAAGAACACTGGTTATTATCGCACAAATCACAAAGAAAGAGCTACATCACACAAAGCTAGCTCATAATCACACAAGGCTACACCGCACCATTCAATGAAGAGCATCCTGTTGAGGCAGTCCTCGCCACACGGTTCGTAACCCATTTCTCGATCTTCCTTACTGGTCGTGCAGTCACATACCATGCGCCGCACTTCTCGCATCTGCTTCGAACGCTTCCTGGAAGCACCAGAAAAATTCAAACTTCAAATCACAAGCTGGACTTGTTATAATTATATATAATGTTTATATGTCCAAAGGCTATGCATACTCTAAACCAATGCTAGATAATGAACACTTCTGGCTGGTGCAATATTAAATACTAAATTATTAACCTTTTTTAAAAACTTCTGTAATCTTGTGCATTTACTCTCATGACACTTGACAAATGGCTATAAGCTTTAGGCAACTTTTTAACTGGTAACGCAAAATCAAACCATCAATCTCAATATAACAATACAATCACAATTATTTGTTTAATCAAATTAATTAAGCATGAAAAATATTTTACAGATTATCGAGAATTCAAAGATAAAAGGTAATAATTTTCTTCTTTTTTCAATTAAATATCCCCTTTTAGCTTGAAACCCTCAATATGAACCCACCTTTCCGTGAGGTAGTCATTCTCGTCAATGAGGTCGAACAGTAGTGGTATATCCTCCTCCGTCGCCTGGTCTTCCTTCTTCTCCGTGACGTCACACGAGGCGGGCAGGAAGTACTTCCGTACTGCGGGGGGAGGGGGTGGGGGAGGGGTCTCTGCCTCGCTGGCCCGACGCCATCGCGATTTCACCTGAGGACAAATGGGATTTTGCTACTGTATATATATATATGTATTTAAGCTTTACGAATAAGCTGTACATTAACATAAAATTTTCAAAATGCTAATAAATAATAGTATGAATGTTTTTTAAAAACACTTCTCTCACGTTTGTTGCCTAATGATTTGTGTCTTCTTTTAAAAAAGCAATTCATGCTTTCCTACACAAGGTGGTTTAAAAAAGTGCAGGAGGTGAGAATATAAACTGAAATTTTACATTAATATTACACAACAACCAGCAATATTTTCTAAATAAAGATGATGTTATTACAAACACATCCCAGATTAACAGATCAACCCTACCTTTATAGCCTTCTTTGAGCCACCCTCAGATTCAGACACCTCGTCCTGCGGTGGCGTGCACGGACCAACAAAGTCAGCTTCTTCCGTGTCCGGGACATCTGAACTGGGTTCTTGGATTACATCACTGAACCGTGAAATCCGGGGCTTCTTGGGCTCAACTTCAATGGACTGTACTTCAGGCTCAGTTGGTTGGGGCTGTGATGCGTCTTGGTCTTCAACTTTGATTTCTCGCAGACTTGGCACCTGTGTTGGTGGCTTCGCAATCTGGATTGGTGACTGTAACTGATCACTTCCAGTGCTGTTTTGTCTGTCAGTCTTAGGTTTAAGAGTGGACCCATCTTTGAGTTTAATAGCTGGAAATCCAGGCATACCAGGCCCACCTATGCCCCTTTTGAGATTAGGACTGTCTTCATATTCAGTCTCATCTTTATAAGGTCTTCCAAACTGGCCCCCTCGTCGGTTTTTCTTCTTCCCAAGTGGGGCTTGATATTGGTCATAATGTTCACCATAATAGTCAGGATCCTGACCTTGACCCATATAACCCCCATCCCCTGGTCCATAGGGACCAGTGGGCATGAAGTTAGGGTCCATTGGGTGATGGGGTGGGCCAGGGGGGAACATACCTGGACCGTGAAATCCTGGACCCATCGGTGGGTGGAATGGCGGGCCATGCATTGGCATTTGTTGCATGTGAGGAGGGTATCCTTCCGGTGGGTAGAACTGCGGACCTGACTGTCCATCCATCCCAAACTGAGGCATCATGTGAGGGCTAGCCGGTATTATCATGCCTGTGTTGGGGTCTGTGGTGTAGCCGGGAGGTATCTGCTGGTCAGCTACAGGCATCGGGAACTGCTGTAGTTGTTGTTGATGGTGGACAGCGTAAGGTTGAGGCATAAACTGACTGCCAGTGTTGGGGTCAACATATTGACCCTGAACATGGGGGGACTGCTGAACCAATGTTGAAGTTTGAGAGTTGGGATCACTTGATTGTACAGGCTGTAAGAGAATCTTTTTCTTTTCTGCAAGCTCTTTCTCAAATTTTTCTAGAGCTGATTCCTTCGCTTTCTTTTCCCTCTCTTTACTCTTATCACTTCTATCTCGCGACCTAGTCCTTGATCTCTTGTCCCTACTTCTTGACCTAGTTCTCCTCCTCCTTTGTCTTTCCCTGCTCCTGCTTCGTCTGTCCCTATTCCTACTGCCTTTATCCCTTGATCTGCTCCTGCGATCTCGAGAACGACTTCTCCTGTCTCTCCTATCTCTGCTTCTACTCCTCCTATCTCTGCTTCGGCTCCTGTGATTCCGTTCCCTACTTATACTTCTTCTATCTCTAGATCTGCTTCTCCTCCCCTTGTCTCTGGACATACTCCTAGATTTAGACCTTCTCCTGCTGTATCTCCGCTCCTCCTCTCTGGCCTTTCGATGTCTCTTCCTCTCTCTACTAGTGTCCCTCTCTCTACTTCTGTCTCTACTTCGACCTCTACCCCTGTCCCTATCTCTCTCTCTACTTCTCTTATCTCTCCTGCTACTACTCTTTCTCCGACTATCATCATGTTCATCACTGTCACGTCTCCCACTGCGCCTTCTGCGTCGATCACCTCTGGATCTATCCCTGTCCTCACCCTCACCATAATCTCTTTTTTCCTTCTCACTTTTAGCATCACCATACCCTGTGTCACTTTCTTCATACTTATCCACCACTGCCAACTGTACATCACTGTTTTCCCCATCCTGATTTTGGAGCATATTCAAAAGGTCTTCCTTCTCTTGTTCGAGTCTTTGCAGCTCTTCTTCTTCAGTTTCATCTTCTTGACTATTTTTCTGCATTGTGGAAGAACTTCCAAGTACTGGAATCTGTTGGGAAGGTTGCCTCTGCCCAACAACTTCAATAGTCTTACCTCGAATGTTTGCACTTGCTCTCTGTAGACTTTCAATTCTTCTCAAATTTTCCTGCCCAATAACCTGAATGGCTTTTCCAATCTGTTCAGGACTTATCTGAGAAATGTTCAATGGAAAGTTGGAAACTTTGACACTAATAGGCTTGTTTATTGGACTAGCAGTGCTAGTGTTTGGTTCAATGGCAATACTGCTGCCATTAACAATGCTAGCCTTTGCAGCCACTTCAGTCCCAGAAATATCATTCTTAGCATTATTAGCACTTAAACTGTCTTCTTTTGAATCATCACTAGCAGACTTGGCATTGTTGTTACTTTCCCCTGATGTTGAACTAGATGTAGAACCAAGGTCTTCAATTTTTACTGATGCGTTTTGGCCGTCATCTTCTATTCTATCACCTTCAGCAGGTATTGGTTTGAAAGATGAGGTAGCGACAGCTGCTGTTATCGTCATCTTTGGGGGATCTGTGATCTCTTTAATCTGAGGTGAACTGAAGGAAAGCGGTGACAGCTTTTCAGGTTTAAATAATGCTTTAGTTGTTGGAATGTCAGAACTGTCAAAAATATTCAACTTGGGCTTCATAAGAGAACTTGGTGTAAGCTTAATTGTGATTGCTTTCATTTCTTTGCCTGCTGGTTTTGAAAGTTCAATAACCTTTTTGGTGGATTCCGGTTGAATACTCGGATTAGGTTTCACAATTTCTTTTGCTGCAATAGTGTCAACATTCTTACCTACTGTGCTTTCATTGACCTCAATCATGGAATCAATGGTTGGTGATGAGCTAGAATCATCAAGATCCATATCGACCACCTCTAAAGACAGACTAGGTTCATCTGGCTTCTTCTTTGGTGCTGTCTCATACATGTTTTTGTTCTCATCTATAACTGAATGGGGCATTGGAATGTCTTCAATGTTTAAGCCAGAATCCTTTTCTTGTTTAAAAGGAATTGGCAAAGATGCAAGCTTTTTAACATCTACATCTTCCACACTTGAAGCACGCTCAACTGATTCTTTTTCTATCTTCTTTTTATTAATTGTTTCTTTTGATTTTGTTACATCAGTTTTCTGGCTTTCTGATGAATCTTCAGACACTGAGGTTCTGTTGGATTGTCTTGTTGCTCTACTCAAGGCTGTCATTTCAGATTTAGAGTTTTGGACCCTCTTACAACCTTCTTGCTTCTCTCTTCCTAGCAAAGAATTTTCTTTCTCGGCATCTGTTGACAATGATGATTCTCGAGACAGACTCCTACTTTTAATTTCTTTTTCTTTGGCATCTATCACTTTGGCATTTTCTAACATGTCTAATACAGAAATGCTCTGACCTTTCTTTGGTGAGATATTAAACAACTTAACAACTGGGCTCATATTACCAGTAGGACTTTTCATAGGAGATGTTTCCTTTGATTTCAGCTGATGGTGAATAGAAAGATCTGAAAAGAATTCAGTTTCCACACTTATTACAGCTTCCTGTTCAGTCTTGATTTTGTCCATACCCTGTTTATCAGAATCAAGTGTCTGATTTTTGTCAGTTTCATCGTTAACTTCCACAGAATTGTCAGCAACCTCCGAAATACCCATTCTCTTTGAACCTGATTCTTTTGATCCTAAATTTCTTGACCCTTTGCTTTTTTCTTTACCTTTATCAGTGCCTTTTGTGTTGTCGGATTCAGTTTTTCTCACTGGCTTATCTGTGCTTAACACTTTTGTCAGTGGTGGCTCAGGGCTCTCCGTGTCTGAAGTTGAAGTGGAACTACTGCTGCTGCTACTTGTACTATCTGATCTTGATATCTTCTTAGCTTTACTTTCAGTTTCTTCTGAAGAACTTCTCTCCCTTTTTGGTGATTTACTTTTTCGAGACTTTCTTGACAATGAAGCTAATGATCGTTTAGGTGATTCACTTTCTCTCCTTTTTCTGTCTCTTGAACCACTTTTGCGTCTTCTTTCCCTTGATGAGCTTCTCGCCAATCTTCGATTTCTAGATGAGCTTCTCCTGCCTCTTCCTCTTGAGTCACTCCTTTCATGCCTTCTCTCCCTTGACCTTGTTCTCCGTCTTCGATCTCTAGAAACACCGCGCCTCTCTCTTGATCTGCTACGGGCTGATCTTCTTTGTCGTGATGTGCTTCGACGGGCGCGCCTTTCATTTGATCTTTTCCTGTCCCTAGAATTGCTTCTTGAAGACTTTCTTTCTCTTGACTTACTTCTAACTTTTCTATCCTTAGATTTGCTCCTTTGTCTAGATGAGCTTCTATGAGAATGTCTTTCATCTGACTGTTTTATCTCTTTAGACTTACTCTTTTCTCTTGATTTACTTCTTCTTGTAATTTCTTTTGAAGGACTAGCATTGCTCGAGTGTTTTGTTTTTGATTTAAAGTCTTCAGATTTTTCTCTGTCTTTTGACTTACTTCTTTTTCTGTCCTTAGATCTACTTCTCCTTGACCTGTCTCTTGACCTGCTTCGTGATTTGCGCTTTTCTGGTGTCACAGACCGTTTTCTACCCTCAGGCGTTGGAGGTCTCTTTACTGGAATCTGGGGCATGGACTTCTGCAGAATCACTGGCATATTTTGTGGTTTAACCATTAAACTCATTAAAACACCCAAGTCTTCTGAGGGCTTTGGAAGTTTTAATTTCTTTGTATCAGTGTCATCTTCCTCCTCATTATCATCTGGATCAAAGGCTGATTTCCCAACAACTTTCCTTCCAAAGGCTAATTTCATTGCTATTCTGTTTTGACTACTATCTTTTTCAGCAATACTAGACGAAACTGTATCACTCTGAGCTGTTGCCTGTGCAGATAAACTCTTTGGTTCTGTCATTTTTGCAGTAATAGGCATTTTCATGGGATTTGTTTTTGCTTTTATAGATAAGGAAAAGGCACCTTTTGTTAATGAGCCCTGTTCAATTAAAGTAGTTACAGAATGGCTTGTGTTTTGAAAGTTAGTTTTCAAAACATCTTGATTTTGAGCTTTCTTTACCACATCAAGATCTTTTGTCTTGGATTTGTCTTTTGAGTCTTCTTTAAATGCATTACTGTCCCTTTTCTTGTCATCTATATTGTCTTGCTTTGGTATTATATTCATTTCATCAGGTCTAGTTTCAGACATTTTTCCCCCTAAATGTTCCGGTTCTTTTTTGTTTGACCCACTAGCTTTTTTACTTGGACTAACACCCTTGCCAGAATCACTTGATTGATCGTCTGAATTATCAGCAAAAGGATCATACATTTCTTCATCATTCTCATTTGTATCCCATCTTGACTTGCCTTTCTTTTCCCTGGATCTACCTTTATCCTTACTTGGTATGATTGTTTTCACAAGCAATGGTTTTGCAACTTTAGGTTTGCTTGTCTTTGGTTTGACATCAGATGAGGACGCTCCAGCCATTTGTGGCAAAGGCATAGGAAGAGAAGTAGCAATGGCTCCTGACATCAGGGATGTTACCATCGTCCCAGGTTGTGCCAACTGAGGAGTTTGTGTCTGCAACTGGACTCCTGTGGTTGAAGACATTGAATGAACTGCAATGATTGGTTGAAAACCAGTAGATGTCGAACTTGCTGTTGGATAGTTCAGTGATGGGGCTGCAATATCTGGTAATAGTCCAGACAAAGCAGATTTAAATGAAGCAGCAGCTGATTTAGATTGTTTTTCTGATGCCTTGGATTCCTTAACAGACAATTCAGGTTCAGAATCACTCATCATACCTTCAAAAGGATCATACAGTTCACTTGTAGTTTCTTTCTTTTCATCAGCAGTAGAACTGTCCTTTTTCTCAGATTTATTCTCTGAGACATCTTTTGTTTGGTCATTTTGCAATGATTGCCGAAGCTCTGGTGGTTTAGTCTCTGCCTTATCATAAGATGAGATTTCACTAAAGATTTCATAAACTTTGGATTTTTTTGTAAGACCAGGTGTTTCTATCAGTTCTACATTGTCAGCTGGTTCTTTACCTGTAATCTTAATCCCTTCAGTCTTCTTCTGTTGACCATGTTTCGAATTTTCATCCTTTGTGTAATTTTTATCTTCTTTATTTTTTTCAACATCCCCTTTCTTCAAATAAGTTGTCTTATTCTCTTGTTTTCTGTTCCCACTTAATTCAACCACTACATCAATGTCTGTATTTTTTTCCGTTGGAGTGCCTGGGACAAGCCCCATCTTGAGGCTTGTCCCAGCTTGCACGTTTTTTGAACCGGTTGATTTTGACTTTCTCGATTTATCCACATCACTTCCAGATTCTTCCGAGCTAGAACTGTCAGAAGAGCTCTCTTCACTTGATGAAGTTGAGTACTTCTTCTTTCTAGATTGTCTTTCCTCAGTCCCTTCACCTTTACGTCTTGTTCGATAATCATCATCATACCTCTCATTCCTAACGTTTTTCATCCTTGACCTTTCAGAGTCACTTTCATCATCAACATCCATTTCAACTTCACGCCTGTTTTTTCCCTTTTTATCAACTAATGGCCGAGGAGAAATGCTCCCTGTTACTGATACCTGTTTTATCTTTTTACTCTCAGACCTTTTTCGACTACTGCTTCTCTTAGAAACTGAGCCTTCATCACTTGACACTTCTTGATTCTTACTTTTTCTCAGATTTTCGACATCACTTTCATCAGAGGAATATTTACGCTGCCTTTTCTTCAACGCTTTAGCTTCTTTTGACCGTGACAGACTTCTACTTTTACTTCTTGACTCATTGCTTCTCTGTCTCTTTGAACGCTGTTCAGTCCTTGGCGAGTCAAATTTTCTTTTCTCCTTACTTATACTTCTTTTAGTGCCCGAGCCAGACACACTTCTATCTTTTGAAGCTTTTCTTGTAAATTCCACATCCACATCACTGTTGTCATCTTGTCGTTTCCTTCTGTCTTTAGACCCTGGTCTTTCTCTCGTCCTAATCCAGCCCTCCTCCTCAGATAACTCGTTATGTTTTGACTTTTTCTTTGTCTTTATGGGTTCAGCATCTTCATCTGAATCAAGCTGTTTACTTTTCTTTTGTTTTCTCTTTTTTGGACCATCGCTCTCACTTTCACTAGAATAACCTTTTTGTTTACTAGAATGCTTTGATTTTTTCTTCTTCACTTCATCATCATCGTCGTCACTGCCCATGTATTCCCTCTCCTTGCTAGTTTTCTTCTTGCTCAAACTTCTAGTTTTGCTGCTTTTTCTGCTTGATGTCCTCTCTCTTTCATCCTCATCATCCTCATCATGCCTCTTGCCTTTCTTCTTTATCATGACTGTTTCATCCTCACTTGACTCATACATACTTCTGTCACTTCTACCTTTTGATTTCTTTGTAGATTTTTCATCAAATGATTCACTTTCTTGTTTCTTTCGTCCTTTTCCCTTCTTCTTGCTGATATACTCTTCATCACTGTCAATTCCTTTTTTGCTTTTATCTTTTCTTTCCTTAGAATGCATTTCTTCCTCTGATTCCTCACTTTCATATCTTTTCTTTGGTTTTAAATGCTTTTCTGTATGCTTTTGCTTTTTTAATAGCATTTCACCTTCAGAATCTTCAGACACGTCAGACTCTTTACGTTTATTCTTCTTTTTCTTCTTAGTTTCTTTTGTTAATTCAATATCATCATCACTGTCAGAATACTTAGCTTTGGACTTTTTGCCTTTTTTCTTCTTCTTTACTTTTTCAGGTGACTCTTCAGTTTCACTGTCTGATTGGGCATGTTTCTTCTTCTTTTTGTCCTTCTTACTTTTCTTTTTCTGTTTGTCTTTCTTACTCTTTTTGACCTGTACATCTTCCTCATCAGAGCTCTCATCTGACACATCACTTTGTTGTGACTTCTGTTTCTGTTTTTTCATTCGTTTATCCAAAAGTTTAATCTGATTTATTTTGCTGATATCAATATCAAGGTTTCCAAGATTTAATTTACTTGTGCTGGGCATTTCTTCAACATATGCCTTTTGCTTTCTGCTTGTGCTTTTTGGTGGCAATAACTCTTCATTCATATTTTTTGAAAGGTCATCATCACTGCTATTTTCACTGTCCCATTTTGACTTGGACATTTGTTTTATTGGGTCAACTGATTCTTGTTGTCTTCTGTCTCTACTCTTGTCAATTTTTCTTGCTCTTGAGTAGTCATCTCTTTCTACACTATCATTTCTTTTTTCTCTTCGCCTTCGACCTCCGTTATCTGAATCCGAGTTCTCTGCAAATCGCCTTGTCTCTCTTGATTTAATGTTTTTCTCTTCATATGCAGCTTGAGCAATGGCATCTTCTTCTGAATATGAATGCCTCTTTTTTGGTGTTTCTTCTCTTTTTTCTTTCTTTCTATTCTCTTTTTCATCAATCAAATCTGTCTTGCTTGCTTTCGACTTGGACTTTCCTTTGCTGTCATCGTCTTCATGACTAAGCTCACTTTCAAAATTCTTCTTTTTCTTCTTCTTTTTCTCTTTTTTCTTCTTCTTTGATTTCTCTTGCCTTTCTGATTCACTCTCTGAACTCGCTTGCTTTTTGGATTTACTTTTCTTTGGTAGTTCTTCAGAGTGATCAGATAATTCACCTGTTTCCATTTTACCCAATGGGTATTCATCTTTTACAAACTCTTTCTCTGGTTCAGGCTGACTAACATCACTTACTTCACCCTCTTCTTTACCTTCATCTATTTCTTTTATGCCTTTTTTCGGCTCTTCTGAAGCTAAAACAGGTGGTCCATACTCCATTTCATCCATAGGTTCTTGCTTTACTTCTACTGGGGCAGATACATTTTCAGTTTCTAAAACTTTATTATCATTGTCACCATGACTGTCTTTTCTCTTTGAAAGAGACTGATCATCATTACCAGTTTCATTTGATTTCTGTTTAAATGTATTTTCATCTTCAGAACCTGAATCTTTTATTTCCTTTTTTATCCTTTCCTCAGATTTAGAAGCTTCTTTTTCTTTGCTCTTATCTTTCTTTTTTCTATCCTTGCTCAGTTTTCTATCTTTGCTCTTGGACCTATCTCTACTCCTGGAAGATCTTCCCCTGCTCTTTGATGTTTTATTTCTACTGTCAGATCGCCCTGGTTTGTCTCTTGATCTTGATCGCTTATCCTTACTCTTAGACCTTCTTCCTCGACTTCTTGAGCGCCTATCTCTACTCCGAGAGCCCCTATCTTTGCTTTTGGACCTCTTGTCTCTGTTTCTGCTCCTTGACCTTCTGTCCCTACTCCTAGACCTTCTAGTCCTGTCTCTGCTTCTACTCCTCATACGATTTCTCCAATCAAAAGGCCTGTAATCTCGCCTTATTGGAGACGGAGACCTCCTCCTGTTTCTGGAGCGAGATCTTCTAGACCTGTCTCTACTTCTGCTTCTTCTTTCTCTAGATCTACTCCTTCTAGACCTTCTCCTATCCCTAGACCTACTTCTGTCTCGAGAACGACTTCTATCATGTCTTGACCGAGTCCTATCTCTTGAGCCTGATCTTGATCTGGACTTTGACAAAGAACTTTTCTTTTTATCTGAAGGCTTTCTGATCTCCTTTTCTTTTGATACTTTATCTTTCTTAAATGTCTCTGCAGTTGGATTCTCTAGGTCTGCAACAGCTGTCAGGACCTTTGGCTCAGAAGGCAAAGAAGTCAATGCTTGTTTTTCTTCCTCTTCTTGTTCCGCTTCAATCTGCTTTAGTTTCCTGATAGCGAATGTAAATGCCTTTCCAGAAGCATCCTTTGCCTCCTCTTTCACAAGTGGCTTGTTTAACATCTGATTTATAGGAGTTGGGACAACAACTGGATATTTTGACAGCTCACTTTTTGTGTCACCTTTATTCTTCTTTTGTTTGAATTTCTCAAGCAATTGTGCAGCAGTAACTGGCTCTTTAGGTGCAGCAATTGGTGTTGGAGCCTCACTAGACTGATCATCCTCAATATCATTGCTAAAATCGGTAGCCTCAACTTGAACTTGACTGTTTACTTCAGCATCTTCAGCTGTTGACATTGATATTGGTTGTTCCTCAGCGCCAGTTTCCATCAATTCCTGCTTTACTGAAGTTGTAGGTGTTTCGTCGTGGTCTGGTTTACCCACCTCAGCAGCCACCTTAGACTCAGGAGTTTGGTCAAACCTTGACTTTGATCTGCGAACAGATTGTCCTTTTGGCTGAACAGCAGCAACTGGCTGTTCCACTGTCTGGTACGGATATGGAGGTTGCTGCGTACCTGGATCACTCACACCCTGTGACTGTGGGTACTGGGCTGTAGCTGGGTGTTCACTTACAGCTGCTGGTTGTGGCAGCTCAGGCTGACCTGGAATAGCAGGCTGGTTCATGTCAGCTATTTGTTGTTGTGTCTGAGGTTGATAGGCCACAGCTTCAGAAGAGCTGCTAATTTCTTGTTGCTGACCAGTGAAAGGATTGAAGATTTTCATTGTAGGGACAGCTGGTAGAGGGGGGTTGGCCTCAGAAGGAGGTACCATGGTCAATGGAGATTCTGGCTTGTTAACAGGGCCTACCATCTGTACATCATCCCCACTATCTGGCAGAGGGGGGAACATTACATTCTCTAAATCTTTGTCTTTCTTACTTTTCTTCTTCTTTTTCTTTGGCTCCGGTGGCAAAGGGACATCTTCTGGCAGTGGTATTGATGTTGGCAGAAGGGTCTCAGCTCTGCTATCTTCAAACAGTAAACTTTCACCAGATTTGTCTTTACCTTTCTTCTTCTTTTTCTTAGTCTTTGTAGCAGGTGACTCAGGCTGGTTCTTGTTATTTGCATCAAGGATTTTGGCCAGGTCAGGATTCATGCCTTGAGCGATAAGTTTCTCAGCGCACTCTTGGGGCTGCACAGGCTCAGGTAAAGTCCCTGGTGCAGGCATCTGTGGTGCAAATGGTGGCATTCCTGGCTGCTGCTGGTTGAACATCTCTCCAGTAAATGGAGCTTGACCAATGGGTCCGGGCCCATAGTTGCCCTGCTGGTACCCATCTGTGGGCCCCTGGCCCCAGCCTTGGTTCTGGTATCCCTGCTGGTAGTTGTTGTCATATCCCTCATATCCCATCGGCCCTGGTCCACCATACCCCGGCCCTGGTCCCCGTGGTGGCCCTCCATAACCCATTGGTCCAGGCCCCATCGGACCGGGGCCCATTCCTGGCCCATATCCTGGTCCGTAGTTCCCAGGAGGGGGACCAAATCCCCTTGGTCCTGGTGGTCCATACCCTCTTGGAGGGCCATCCCAGCCTGCTCCTGGCCCAGGTCCTCTAGGCCCTGGGCCGAAGTTCCCTGGTGGCCCCCTTGGTCCATAGTCAGACCTGCCTCCTCTATAGTTGTTATCCATGGGGCCCCAGTTGTCACCCTCATTGTACTCACTATTTTCAAACTTATTATTGTAGTCGTCCTCTTCCTCCTCAAAATCTTCTTCATCAAAGTCGTCTGGGTACTTGTACTTGCCATGTTTTGGTCTCTGCTTTGGTTTCTGCCCTCCCTCTTCATTACCATCACCCCTGTCATTCCAACTCTTAGCTCTCCCCTTTCCTCGTGGTCTCCCAAACTCAGTAGGCAACTCCGAGCCATCATTATCCTCTCCTAATGGCATGCCTTCACCTTTAAACATGTTCAGATCAAGTGATTTTTCTGGTTTCTCTTCAATCCTGGCTTTTACCAGCTCCCCAATAATCAGCTCCGCACTTTTCTTTTTCTTGACTGTGAAAGAACAAAATGAAAAAATTAAAGCTTTTCAGTTTCTTAATGAAAAACCAATATCTGTTATAAATTACAGCTCAACTTCGTTATAGGGAACTTCATTAAGACGAATACTTCGTTATGATGAAGTGAAAGTTCCAGCCCGAATCAAATCCTTCTTATTTTAATTAAAATTCAGTTGTTTATGTAGAAGTTTCTATGTAGAACAATTTAAGTGTTGAAGCGTATTTTGCAGTCCCAATTTGACGTTTTCTACATAAAATCAAAGGGTTAGGTCGAACCTCTGTTTCTCAGTTTTCGCACCTATTAACACAGACCGTGGTGGTTGAGCTTTGAGATGATTGCGTCACAATATAATGATGCTTCAGACCAAGCTCGCACTCTGCGCATGTTATTTGTCGTTAGCTAATTGTCGTAATTTGTTACAGCTTTCAGCAATATTGAACCAACTGATACAAACAAGCATGCCATTATTTGAGTGATCAGCTTAATTAGTAATGCATATGCAACTAGAACTAGAACTATCGCTGTTTCATACCCCCACCATTGTGCATTATAAAAAGGAAGCAAGAGTAAGATGTGTTGTGGAAAAAACATGGGCTCTGCACATCCCCTAGTTGAGGTGAATGTGTCATTCAAGTTTGAAGAAAATCCTTCTATTAGAAAAGGAGTTATAGAGCGGACACGACATAATGTGTAATATTTGTTTGTTAATATATTTGACCTTTAATTGTGACCTTGACCTTGAGCTGATAGTTGACCTTCAATTGTGACCTTGACCTTGA
>Ga0224511_10001397_pt1 | contig 14491 bp, 25 predicted proteins | sample SF_May12_sed_USG_2_FD_169988 | JGI IMG/M metagenome (GOLD analysis project Ga0224511, IMG submission 169988) | Sediment microbial communities from San Francisco Bay, California, United States - SF_May12_sed_USGS_8_1 | ecosystem: Environmental > Aquatic > Marine > Sediment | place: USA...
AATATCAAAACACAGGTCAAGTTCGATTTGGGTTACAATCCACTAATTTTTGACGGAGTTATGGGCCTTTTATAAAAACATAGCACAAAAACTGGTGTCCGCTCAATAACTTTTGAAAGACTGCATCAATTCGATTCATATTGGCATGTTGATATATAATATCAAAACACAGGTCGAGTTTGATTTGGGTTACAATCCACTATTTTTTTACGGAGTTATGGGCCTTTTATAAAAACATAGTACAAAAATTGGTGTCCGCTCAATAAATATTGAAAGACTGCATGGATTTGATTCATTTTTAGCATGTTGATGTATAATATCGAAACACAGGTCAAGTTCGATTTGGGTTACAATCCACTAATTTTTGACGGAGTTATGGCCTTTTTTAAAAACATAGCACATTTAGCGGGGGCATCCGTGTCCTATGGACACATTTCTAGTTTATAAGGTAATATTATGCTCCGAAGTTAGCCTTCTCACGAATTTGGTAACTAGGTATTTCAATTAAGTCAAAATCTTGAAGGTGCTACATAACCTGACATAGGCCATGTGCTGTTTGCTTTGTGATAAAGGTGGGACATTGTATAAATATCCAGTACCATGTGCTCTGTGATAAAGGTCAAACAATGTGTATATACCCAGCCATGTGTCATGTGTTTGCTAGTTTCCTGTATATATCCTGCCATGTGTCATGTGTTTGCCAGTTTCCTGGGCCTGCTGCGGGTGCTGGAGGACGACCGGGCGGCGTTCCAGGAGACCCAGCAGCTCCTCCACACCATCATCGCCGTCCAGGACCACCTCAACTCCCTCCTTATCAAACTCACAGGTAACATTATTGCTGTCCAGGACCACCTCAACTCCCACCTTATCAAACTCACAGGTAACATTATTGCTGTCCAGGACCACCTCAACTCCCTCCTTATCAAACTCACTGGTAACATTATCGCTGACCAGGACCACCTCAACTCCCTCCTTATCAAACTCACAGGTAACATTATCGCTGACCAGGACCACATCAACTCCCTCCTTATAAAACTCACTGGTAACATTATCGCTGACCAGGACCACCTCAACTCCCTCCTTATCAAACTCACAGGTAACATTATCGCCGTCCAGGACCACCTCAACTCCCTCCTTATAAAACTCACTGGTAACATTATCGCTGACCAGGACCACCTCAACTCCCTCCTTATCAAACTCACAGGTAACATTATCGCTGACCAGGACCACCTCAACTCGCTCCTTATCAAACTCACAGGTAACATTATCGCTGACCAGGACCACCTCAACTCCCTCCTTATCAAACTCACAGGTAACATTATTGCTGTCCAGGACCACCTCAACTCCCTCCTTATCAAACTCACAGGTAACATTATTGCTGACCAGGACCACCTCAACTCCCTCCTTATCAAACTCACAGGTAACATTATCGCTGACCAGGACCACCTCAACTCCCTCCTTATCAAACTCACAGGTAACATTATCGCCGTCCAGGACCACCTCAACTCCCTCCTTATCAAAATCACAGGTAACATGGGCTGCTTTCATACTCTATCGTAAAGGGCCTATAAAGTATGCTCTTCACAACTTCTGTGGGTTACATGGTGTTGTTCTGGAGGATTTGTTTCCACAAAAATCTCCCTTCTATGGACCATGATAATTCACATGGAAATGACCACCCCCTTGTATTGCAGGCAATGAGACGATTCCCCTGGCCTCGGTACTGCCCAGCTCAGACAGTATCTCCCACCTGATCACCAAACTCAACTCTGCCACAGCATCCGAGTTCTTCATGGTGGCATCTATCTACCCTGAAAAGGTACAACATGTAGTACTCCATCAGTTGGCCATCTCAACCTGATAATCAGTATAATACAGCCAATTACTAAACATCTTTTTTTTTACACAAAAGAAATAATATTGGAGATAAAATTAAGTTTGGTGTCACTTTTTTCCACTTAAAAACTTGTGTTTTTTTTTTAAATTATAATAATAATATAATTACTAGCTTTGTTAGCTTTATAATATTATTATAAATATTTTGTGTATGTAAAGTTGACCTTCTGTGAAAGCCTCACTCTGATCCTGTTTGTTTTGCCAGTTCTATGAGCTGGTGATGGAGGGAAGTTGGACTGCCACTGTCTGCAATGCCACCCTGTTTCACCTGACCTTCACATTTGATGAGACGGTTGCTAAGGAAGCACTGCAGCAGGTGCTCTGTGAGACGGCGCCTAGCGACGAGGTGTACATGAAGGAGATTCTCGACAGTGTGGAGACGGACAAGCTCCTGGTGGAGGTGAGAACTCTGATTCGAAATGATCTACTTACTGTTTGTAACAATGTGGTGCTAATCATAATAGAGTCAATTTTATAACTGTAAGAAGGACCCATGTGCTTAATAAATGTAAACATAATTTGATAAGATTATTTACAGATTTATGGATGAATTAAAAGTCATAAAAATATAAAATGTGATTGCTTCAATCTTCAATGTTTGACAGCATTATTAGTCCTTGTTCAATCTTATATTTTTCAGATTGGGAAAATATTTGCTGGTGAGAAAGGTAACATTACGAAGGCCATCTGGGATCGCAGTGGTGAGGTGGCCACAGAGTTCATTCTACGAATCATGGACCTGGGAAACGTCAATATGGATGGCATGGACACATGGACAGAAAAAGTGTTCGCTGCTTTGGAAAACCTTAATACCAACCCTTCTGTAAGGTAAGGGAGTTTCTCACCTTGACCTTGACCTTGGAGGTTACCTTGGTATTTGACAATGATGAGTTTTTGTGAATTAAAAATTAGTATTTAAAGAGAACCAGGTCCATTGTTAGACTGTTATATTGCAGTTAAATATAAAATAATTTTAATATCAGAACTTTTTTCCTGTTCATGTTCAATAATGTATGTCTGAAATTGGAGGAAATAAACCATACATTATGTCAAGTAAGTTTAAACTTGTGGCACCAATTTATGTTTCAGTGTTGTGGATGCCTGTGCGGCCACACTTGCTTCGGTTGAAGGGATGCAGGAATATTACGACTATGTAATGCCGTATCTGAACCAGGTCAACACTTTCATGAAGATCGCTGATGCTGTCATGACCCTGCAGCTTGGTGAGTGGTTGTTTGACTTCCTCACATCTGTCGTAAACTGGTCGTCTAATGGGACATGTTTTGCGCATGTTTGATATTGTTGGGCCAATTTTGACTGGTCGCTGGTCCCGCATTAAAACAAGCCCCTTAATGTAACATGTTTATATTTATTTTTTTACGGGCGGGAATTTTAATGGCCGCTTAAGAGGAGGTCCGCTTAATGGGCGTGCTCACTCATTTGGCGTTTGACTTTATGTGAGGAAACATTCAGCCATGTTTGGTTTAAAGCGGCTTGTCCTGGTGAAACCAGGAATGCTGTAGGTGGACCTAACTGACGTGATATGGCTTTATTGTGAAACAGAGTGTACAGTCCCACAACTCAACTAAACTGATTCTTTTTGTAAGAGCTGACTATTTCAGTTTCATTTCTTGTATTGACATTGAACTCTCAAACATTTTCCTTGATTAAAAACAAACACCATCTGAAACAAGAGGTCACAAAGGATTAGTAAAAGTAATAATGAACATACATCAGAGGTTACAATTAATAATAACATTGACACATACAGATTACCCTGAAAAACCAGCAGCCACCACTCATATAACATACTGATTGTGAGCTGCATTGTTTCAGATATAAACAATGAGGTGTGTGGGGAAGGTTCCCGGGGACGGAATATCTCGCAGGTTGTGGAAGCTCTCACCAACTCCTCCCTGACTCAACAGCTTACACGGGTAGGTGGAGAGTCTTACTGATTCATGGTGTGTCTTGTGTATCAGGGGGCCGTTTCACTAACATACTTAAGTATACTTAAGGAAGGATTTACGCCAATTTTTAGCGCAACTCTAAGTTATGGAAAAAGAGCGTTTCAATGTACGAAAACTGGCATAACTTTTCCCATAAGTTTAGGCAAGCACAGACCCTCCATAACTGTTCACATAGCGTAAATATGGCTGCCACTCTAAACATAACTTTATGGAAATGTTAGTGAAAAGGTACCCAGATTCTGTCTGATGCACATGTATCTTGCAGTGAAGTGGGAAGACATGTTCATTGTTGTTGTAACCTTACAGTAAACCCTGTGTGTGCATATAGTGACAATTAAACGTTTAATTAGTAATAGATACAGAGAAATAAAATCTTTTATTTACATAATTTATGTTTTAATAGCAAAGACAGTTAAGTTTCAAATTTTCCATCTGTGTTTATTTGTGATAAAGACTACTGATTGAACATAGTGTTTGTAAATAAAAATCTCACTGAGAAAATGTGTATCATGTGAATTAAATGTTGAATGCATTTTAAAAATGTTCTGTTTGCAGATATCAGAGCTCATCTCTGGAGGCGAGAGTACAGGAGACTTCTCCTGCGCCAGGGTTGACGAGTATTACAAGTTCGGTGAGCGTTTCTTCACCAACCTGGTGGCAGCGTTCTCTGGAGACACGAACCTGCTGGAGTGTGTGGCGGGCATTGAGGGGCTGGAGGAAACTCTCAATGACCTCATGGGGATGAGATTACTCAGGTGAACTATTGTTTACTGGGGTGACTTTCTTGTAAAAGAGGAGTGTCTTCTTTTATGATTACTGTTAAAATAGTGAACATATACCGTTGAAAGGTTTTGTCTTCTGTTTTTAATGATCTGTTATAATGTAAGTGATGTGCATTAGGAATTGTCAATGTCTGTATCTGCCTATGCCTATAGTATGCCTCACTTTTCGGTCTTGTAAATGCAACTTATTATACACATATATCATTGGACTACATATTACTCCCCCTAGCCTAGAATACTGTTAACATCCAGAAATTTTCTTGTTATCAGAAGAATCTCCATGCTTGAGACAAATCCTGTGTTGTGAAAATTTATAAATATTTCAATGCTCAATATATAATAACTAGTTTCCATTTAAACCATAAGCTCTAGTTCCACCACACAAACTTTGTTACAGCATTCCTTGAACAGTAGGGAGAGGGGACCAAATTTCGACAACGCTCGTCACCGCCACAAAATAGGAAAAACTTCTATACCTCTAAACATGTGTTCTTTACTCCTTGACTGGTTATTTGTTAATGACATGGTTCCCTGTGTGCAGGTTGTTCCAGTCTGGTGTGGACCTGGCGGGGTTGCTGGACAACCCGGACATCCGGTCATTCCTGGACAACATGCAGGTGTCCAGCGACTTGCAGAACATGCTGCAGCAGGCACTCACGCTCGTCAGACAACAGGAGCAGGGTACGCTTCCCTTTACACATGGGCTGCTTTTGGTCTTATGAAATATATAATTGGATAACCCAGTGATGCTTGTAATAGCATTATGTCATAAAATGATATATACTGTCAGTTACGCTTTCCATTTAATTTCTTTAAGTTACTTGCAAGAGTATGTGCTCTTGGTACTGGTTACAATTAGACAGAGCTTTTCAGAAACAATGCAGTAGGTTAACTGACAGGTATAGGAAGAAATGTGATTCTTTTACTCTATCTCTAATGAGAAATGTATGCCTGTATTTCAGCGGTGACCCAGTTCGAGGCAGCGCTGTTTAACCGCACCTCTAACCTGGAGGAAATCATGCAGCAGGTGTTCTCCGTTTCCATGGAAGCCCTGATGCCGGCCCTGCAGGAGATGTTTGCTACCCCTCTGGTGAGTGCAACTCCTGTATAACTTTGGATTGTATTAGATGCCTATCAAGCCCTCTTCCAGTTCCCAACATGGCTTTTTCTGAATATGTTTAAATCAATAAATTAGTAGGGCAATGGTGACAGTGACTTCATTGTGTTTAAGATAATAAATAGGGATTTTAAGCTTACAGTTACCCTTGGTATACAATTATTTTAAGGGTGTTTGTGGAATGGTTGCCCAAAGGCTGCAGGCCAAATGCAACAGTTCAAAATGTCATCCCCAAAGCCAACTGTTTTGATTATCTAATGATGTTGTCTACTTTTATCTCATATTGCGTCTAGAAAAAAATAGTGTACACAAATACTTTGCACATGCATTAAATCAGGGAATTATTTAAAAAAATATTGTGACCTATATGTTATTATAATTCCTATGTGCTATCGTGCAGGAGAACCTGACGGCGGGCGAGGTGATTGATCGGTTCTGTCAGGAAAACGCCACCCTGGCTGGCCTCGATATCACCATCACGGACCTCCAGGAGACGCTGTGTGGGGACGACACGGCCAGCGCGCAGAAGGTGGCCAATCAGATCATCCAGTACGCCCAGGACATCAGCCAGGTAGGCGGGGCTCTAGTTACCTGCGAAATCAAAACATAGTGTAGTGTGCTTGCTGTTTGGACAAAAGAACTATAAATGCTGTTATTTTATATGCTGCTGCAATACTTTCTAATAAGAAAGACACCATATGTAAGAATTTTAAATTGTTTCCTTAACTTCAGTATAAGATACACAAACTTAATGGGTAATTGTTATTCTCTTCGGTTGTTATGAATGCAGTTTTTGTATTTATTTATAGTGAAAAATATTTGAATGAACATTTTTTTTCATATTTAAACTGAAACCACCCGCTAGATCTACTTCCTACTGACATTGTGTTTCGTCCATAGTTGCAGGAGCTGGCGACCTATAACAGCACGGCATTCTGGGAGATGGTGCTAGGGGACATCGGGAGCCTGGTCCAGAACTTTGAGAGCATCGCCTCACTGGCAGATCTTGTCTCCAGCCTCGGAGACATCGACATCATGAAGCTCGGGGATGACAGGGAACTCATGGCTACGCTCCGCAAGGCTCTCACTGATGACAGCCCTCAGGCCATTCTTAAGAAGTAAGCTTTCTGAGAGTTAACATATCCATAGAGCACTTGAAATGGCATCCAATGCTCTGATGAATGCAGGAAAGCACATTCAATGGGTACAATCAAAGCGTCACAGGTTGTGGTTCGCAACGAAGACAGTGTAGTTGTTACTCAACGAAAACTCATGTAAATAGAATGATCCTCATCCTCAAATTGAATTTGACTTCGTTGAGAAACATATACATTAAAAGTGGTATTCGTTGAGCACCACACACATTTTAATGTATATGTTTCTCAACGAAGTCAAATTCAATTTGAGGATTAGGTTCACACTATTTATATGAGTTTTCGTTGAGTAACAACTACATGTCTTCGTTGAGAACCACAACCTGTGACGCTTTGATTGTACCCAGTGACATTACTTCTAATGTTGAATGTGTGAGTTAGCCAGCAGTACACAAACCATTGAGTCTTCTGAGAGTCCCAAATAATGTTGTGTGTAATGACATTTTGTAAATATCAACCTTTAGTCAGACCAAATGTCATTTCAAATGCTCCAACAGATGTGTTATCAATCAATTAAGTCCTCATTCAAACTACTTATTCATGTTGAGACTTTTAAATTTATTCTTAGCTTTAACTTGAGGATACTAAAATAGTAATAAAGAACTTCACTAACTTTGTGATGTTGAAACATCACTCTTATATTGTACGACCTGATTTGATATGTTGAATCTTCACTCTCGAACATATTAAATTGTTTATTTTAGCCTGAACAAGGTGCTGGACAATTTCAAGCTCCTGGATGAGACTAATGTCACCAACCCAATCCTGGACGACATTAAGTACCTGGCGGAGGGGGTGTTTGCATTCTCCTCTCTACGAAACCTGTTCCTGACCAGTGGTGAGTAGTGACTTTCTGGGGTTCCATTTTATTACAACTTAAATTCTGGTGCGATGACACTGATGGGCATACTTTTACCTTAATATTTTCAAATAACACGATTAAGGTCGGTAGATCTAAAAGTTGATATGTGAAATTGGTCAAAGATAAGTTGATAGACAATGTACCATTCACCCATGCTGTAGCCTCATCATGGAATCATGTATTTATGTATTGTTGTTTGTGTGCAGTGCCTATAAAGGACCTGTTGCGGGACCCGGCCGGTTTCCAGGCCTACATGGTCTTGACACTGAACCTGGATGCAGACATCGCCGAGGCCATCGTGGAGGGAGGTCTCAGCATGGAAGTGGTAAGAACTGTCATACAGAGATGTGACCCTTTCAACTCATAAATAAATAGTTTCAATTGTCTTATCAACAATTATATAAGTAGGTTTAAACACTTACCATATTTGAATGTAGGTTACATTATATTCAAGACAATAAGATTTTACAATGATTTTGTTATTTAAAAACGTTCCGATAAGAAGAACTGAAGGTCACTCAAGTATTTATAGATACATCTCATTGCCACCTGTCTCTGTTGTGTGTGCGCAGCTGCTGGACCTGGTGGAGCTGGACGTGACCAGCCTGGTGTGTAACAGCACGGAGCTCGCCCGCCTCCTCTCCCTCCGCAACGACTCCGCCCTCGACCCCGTCACCGTCAGCAACCAGCTGTGTAACCTTGACAAGGACATCGTCAGTCGCCTCGTGGATGACCTCCTGATGCAGCTGGATGTTGGCGACCTTGTGGCCCAGGTAGGGCCGTCTGCATCATCAACTATTCTGATAATTGTATATTGGTCCTCAGTGGGACCTCTGGGCTCTGTTGTGTCTGTAGTGAGTTTCTATGCAGGTATTGCATAAAGATATTGTGTTGTAAGAATTGCATGAGCTTGTGCAGTTTTTACTAGTCAGTAGGGTACTCAATCATGCCAAGAAATTTTGGTTACTTAAAAAAACATTCGGAATGTTTCATGCAGAGTTAAATTGCTATTGCATGCAGATAAATGTTGTTATAAAGTTCTGTTTGACTTGTAATTTCAGCTGGTAAACAATGGTGTGAGCGACCTACTTGATGATGCCGGTGTTACCCTAGAGGAAACAAAGGCAGCAGTGGCCGTTATTGCTAAGGCCAATGCGGATCTCACTCTCATGACAGAGAGGTTCGATGCCTTCGCCAGTGCGAACACACAGGCTTTCCAGAGCCTCGCAGAAGCACAGACGGGTAAGGGCCGTGCTAGATTGTCATTGTGTCTGGTTTCATTTCAAAGCTATATTAACTTCTGTTTCTTCTTACACTGTTTCTAATAGTACATTATTACTGGCAACTTTGTTTGAATGAATTCCAAAGTCCAAATGATATCATATCACTTAGTGCGTTTTTACAAATGTTTCCACGTTCTCACTGCCCCTGCTCCAATATGTGTGGGACTTGACTTGATCACAACTGTTGCCTTGTGATAATTGTTGTTACCTTTCTTCACCGCTTCTAGGTCAGGAGTTTAACTCCCTGTCCTCCATTATGTGTGGGACGGCCCTCCCGATGATCGATGACGACTTCAACGTTGGGGAATCCCTACCCGAGACTAAGACTAACCTCACTGACGGACAGCAAGTAGAATATGAGTCCCTGGCCTACCTAGGTAGGAAACACAGTTCTTATGTCAAAATTGTAAGCCTTCATTTATTGTAATACACTGGCCTTTCTGAAACATAAGACTTAAACAAAGGCTGTAGCTGTGTGCTTGTAGAGAGGTATTTGTCACTCTGTAAAAAAGCTCTAATTATCCTGATAATCAGACCTGTAGTAAACAAAATCACATTTTGCTTTTTTTGCATTTACATAAATGACATTGGATGCCACAGAAATGATTTTCTCAGCCAATGTCACAATATACATCAACAACTGCTCATCTGTCTGTCCTGTGATCCCCAGGTGCAGCGTGCCAGGACATGTACAAGCGCATCATCCTCGAACATAACGGGCCGGTGATCTGGACGTACTTGAAACCCCTGCTGCGTGGCAAGATCCTCTACACCCCCAATACTCCCCTGGTCCGCTCCATCCTCCAGAAGGTGGGTACAACTGTCATACACCTTGTAGATGTCAGAAAATATTGTCAGCTTTGATTCTTGTTTCCCAACTGATTGATACTAAAATATTCCTATAAATTTTTTTAACTTGTCTCAGCAAAATCTATCATTTTGGGAAGGATACATATCCTATAAGGGCATGTAAGAATATGGAATTACTAGTCCAAGGGGTGAGATATATTTCTAAGACATTATGCACCCCTGGAAAACACTGATACTATTGACATATGCGGCACCTTCATCAGACATATCCCCCCACATTACAGGCCAACAGCACATTTGCGGAGCTGGCCGACTTCACCGGTATCGCGGCCGACTGGGCCAATGGTACAGACGTGCTGAAGGAGCTGTCTGGACAGAACGGCAAGGATATACAGGTACACACAGGTTTTATTGTCTTGATTCAGTATCACTTTATCTAAAATTAATAGAATGTTTTTAATCATCCAGACATGGCTTGTGGTCTATTTACTAGCAAATTACTTTTCAATACAAATGTTTAATTAGGAATAGTCATACTTTTCACATTTTACAAACTTTTAAGGTAGATACAAGGTTGCATCTAGACTACACCCAGACATGACAGACATGGTCTATTTACTTAACAATGCAAATGTAGCAAAATAAATATTTAGGAGTGTCCTTTTTACATTGTACAAGTCTAGATATAAGGTTGCATCTAGACCACCAGCTGACCATGACTGCCATGTGTGTGTGTGTCTTGACTCACCCATCTCACCCGTGTGTTTCAGGCGTTGTTTGACAGCCAGCTGGTGCGCACCATGCTCATGGACCTGGGTGACATCAGCTCCGGGGACATCGACAACATCCTCTACACACTGCAGGATGCCGACACCACTCTCTCCACCTCCATCAGCAAGGTACACCTCTCTCAATACAGTGTTTAACAGTCGCCAAGCAGAGTTACTTCCCTTTACAATTCTTGTGACTGCAGAGTTGTACAAGGGAATAGTCCTATATAAAGTTTTAATGTTTATTTGAGAAAAAAAGGTTAGATTAAGTGGCTGAGGTTACCATTCTGATAGATTTTTACTCTGTGACATTAACTTAGGTTACATAGTAAACATACCCGGTATCACTTGAGGTTAAATAACACCTTTGTTGTGTAGGTGGCTGAGCTGGTGTCGGACTATGTGGGGTGTATCGACATGGATCGGTTTGTGGGGTACGATACCGAGGAGGAACTCGAGAAGGCGGCCATCAAGCTGGACCGCTCCAACTCCCTCATGGCTGGTACGTCACACACGATTTCACCCATCTTGTGTCCCTGAATAACATGTCCATTAAACACTCATGAAGGTTAACATACAAATAGCCAGAATTTAAGTTGAGTTAAAATTTAAGGTGTCAAAACAGACAGAAAGTGATGTATAAATCTCTTGATTAATAAATGTATTTTGCATGCTTTGCTGAATTTGTCTCTTAACTCCATAATTGATCGATTAATTTGTTAATACATGTACCTAGTCATTGTAGCATTTTTTCAACCATGAGATTTCCTACTTTATATCATACATCATTGGTAAAAGATATTTGTTAATATTTTTTAATTCATTCTCTTATAGGTATTGTCTTTCAAATACCTGATTCAACAAACAAGCGTAGAAAGCGGCAGTCAACAACTCAACAAACCAGTCCAGAAATCTCGTACACCATCAGGATGGAGATCGACAATGTGCCGCGCACGGACCGCATCAAGGACCGAATGTGGCGTCCCCAGCCGGAGGACAACTTCTTCACCGAGATGCGCTACTTCCGCGGGTTTCTCCAGCTCCAGGATATGATTGATACGGCCCTGGTATCGCACTACGCAGCGGAGAAGAACATCACGTACAAACCTCCGATCGTCTCCACACAGCAGTTCCCGTTTCCCTGCCATACGCTTGACACGTAAGTAAACTATTGACTGTGTGCGTGTCAGAAGCACAGTGTTAATCGTTAAACAAAATATGCCTCTTGCAAAATACAGAAATAACATGTAGTTCTTCATTGGAAATATGAAAGATTTAACTTTTTGCATTATTAAAATATAAGTATTTTAGTACATTACATATTTACGTATGTAGTAGCTGCAATTTTGCATTTGTAAATAAAAAGTGTGAGCTAGTGGAGTTTCTGTGTTATGGCTTCTTCATTGTTTTCATGGTATTAGTTGTACTGTATGCAGGTTTGTGAATTCCCTGGCGGGGTACCTGCTGCCGGTAATGTTGACGATATCGTGGCTGGCCAGCATCGCCGTGGCCATCTACAACCTCGTGTACGACCGCGAGAGGGGGCAGGAAGAGGTGAGCTGGCTGTAGTATCTACAATACAACAACACACTGTGACGTGTGCATGGGGTCAGACAAATAATGAATATAAGAAACCAACAAAATCTTCTTTTTCCCCCACATGGACTTGTTGATTACAAAAGTCACAAATTTAAGGAAATAAATTATCTAAACATATAAGCCATTCACAGAACTACAACATTACATTAAAAAAAAACGATCGCCCTTTTTAACACCATGGTATTTGTTTGAACTTTCAGACGCTGAACATCATGGGCCTGAAGTGTGGTCTGAACTTCTGGGCGTGGCTCCTGTTCACCATGCTGGTCATGGCGATAGTTGCCCTTGCCGACTGTCTCATCCTGAAGTATGGCCACATCTTCACCCACACCAACGCCCTCATTGTGTGGCTCTACCTCATTGACTTTGCCTTCTCTTCGCTCATGCTCTGGTATGTACATACATACTACTTTGCTTTGTTTAGTTTTTAAATCACACAGCTAAATGACACTGTTGTCCTGTATTAGTTTGTAAATTTTGTATTTCCATAACAAATAGTAATAATAATAATGTATTCTTTTTCATTACTGTCTTTTCTTTACTGTCTTTAGAAGTAAACATTGTCCTTGAGTTGCATAAATGTTTCTATCTGTCCATTGCAGTTATTTTGTGAGTGCATTCTTCACGCGGACATCACTAGCCATCTTGACGTGCCTGATCGTGTACTGTATTAGTTACCTCCCCTTTGTGGTACTCTCCACCCTGGAGGTGAACATGCTGTTCTGGCAGAAAACACTCGCTGTAAGGAAACCTCCTTTTATTATCTCTTTGTATTCAACTTCATTAACTCAAGGGCTTCAAGCTATGAAAAGTGTGCTTTTGATAAGATGTTAGAACGCTTTCAAAGATTTAACATGAGGCTTTGCACTTATTATACTTTTCTAGGGAAAAAAAGAACCTTAAACATAAAATATTTGGTAATCTATGAATGTAAATTGGGAAACCATGGAAGTAATTCTTTCTAATTCAAGACATTTCTGTTACATACATGTTTCCAGTGCCTGTCCTCTACGACGGCCTTCAGCTACGCTGCCCAGTTTATAGCTCGCTACGAAGAGCAGATGATCGGCGTTCAGTGGTCTAATATCAAGACGGACCCTCTCTATGGCGACGGCTTCAGTTTTCAATGGTGCTGCATCATGATCATCATTGACGCTGGCATCTACTTTATCCTCGGGTGGTACGTCCGCAACGTCAAACCAGGTACGCCATAACTGTCTCTTATCTCCCCCCCCCACCCATACACTCATTGTTTGCTCCCTCTTTGCACACTTTGAACATACAATGGTATTTCCATTCATGACAGCTTTGTTGTATTTTTTTTAAAGAATTTTATTCTCTATAATTGATTCTATTTTATAAAAAATGTACACCATAAACAACATTGCGACTAACTGTGATGACCTGGTGTTGTAGGGAAGTTTGGTGTGTCCGAACCCTGGTATTTCCCACTTGTGCCGTCACGCTGGTGCTGTGGGTGCGGTGGAAGTGGCGACAAGTACGCCCCGTCATCTGACAGCCAGGGTAAGTCCTCTTGGTTCAACATCTACGTCAGATTTATTGTCACTGCCTGTCTTTTGATTTGATGTCAGTTTCGGCAAGACTTAGAATTGAATTCTCTTTGATAAAGTTCATGAAAAGATATTAAAACAACTTAACAAATTAATGTGATTGATAAGGTTTTGCCTTTTTATGTTAAATCAAGATTACTAAAATGTTTTGAAAAACAATGCCTTAAAGGGTATTTGTAGGTATCTCACAGAAATATGTTTTGTTGTCATTAAATGCCAAAAGGGGAGTCAGTGCTAATAAATACACAATTTAGGTATTTATTTTTGAGTTGAAGTAACATAACGATTAAGATGCTCTGTTGCATCATGTTTCAGAAGTGTTCCGTGAAGACGTCCAGAAGACGAGCCCCGTGGTATTGTCAGCGCGCGGCCTGAGCAAGCGGTTCTCTGACGGCACCCAGGCGGTCTCGAACCTGTCCCTGGACATCCACAGCGGTGACGTGACCACCATGCTGGGGCATAACGGCGCCGCCAAGACAACCACCATGTTAGTTCTCAATACATCTACTGAGTCACATGACACTGTACTAGATCTAGTCAATGAAGTTTATTTTTAGCTCACCTGAGCACGAAGTGCTCATGGTGAGCTATTGTGGTCAGTGGTTGTCCGTCGTCCGTCGTCGTGTGTCGTGTGTCGTCCGTCAACATTTGATGTTTACACTCTATAGACCACATTT
>Ga0224511_10001398_pt1 | contig 14491 bp, 11 predicted proteins | sample SF_May12_sed_USG_2_FD_169988 | JGI IMG/M metagenome (GOLD analysis project Ga0224511, IMG submission 169988) | Sediment microbial communities from San Francisco Bay, California, United States - SF_May12_sed_USGS_8_1 | ecosystem: Environmental > Aquatic > Marine > Sediment | place: USA...
TTATGTAATGATCAAAGCAACTTTGATCAGCTTATGATACAGATTATTAATTTGTTTTAGTTTCATAATGACAGTTATTTCCATGCAAGCTATGCTTTTCTGATGGCTGCCCATGTTCTCAGATCCATTTGTTTTATCCAAGACAAAATCCGTAACGACGGGGTCTCTCCATGCGTTCTCAGTACATTTAAGGTTCTAGCATTGTGTTTCTATAGCGTTCTTATGGCGTTTACACACGACGTAACATTTGTGCATGTTTGTGTGTTGAAAGGGGTTTACATGTTCACGTATTTATATAACGAGTATTCTATGTCTTTAAACGTTCTTGCAAGAAAAACGACTTAACAGTGTCCACCCAACGTGTATGAGCACGCCAATACTTTCCGAAAATCCATGTATGTATTTTTACAGTAAGTGAGCCCCGAAACATAATCAATAAATCATTGCAAAGAACGATCAACAAATGCAGTACGACGGAAAGCCAAATCTAAACATTGAATAAGATATATCACAACATTAAAGTAACAACAAAAGATCATTAAAAGTTTCTACTCTAGACCTGGGATCACGTGGTAATGATACAATGGGGCGACGCCCATTAGTTCAATGTAAAATTTATTTTATTTTGCCAATTAAAAATGTTTTTAATTCCTAGTGTAGAACATACCGCAGAGAAATTGAAAGTGGTAGCCGTGGTCCGTAACAAACACCACTTCACTTCAATTTTTTTCTGCAGGGTCTTAAACTAAGATAGTGGCGAAGTAATTTTTTTTGGTACCGATGGGTGTGTGTTTCGACCCAGAAAATGTCGAAAATGTTTCCCCCGACTCCTTAGTATCATAGCAATGTACCACGTGGTTTCAGGCGTTGACGATGATGTTTAGTTTCCAGGTACGGATGCAGCAATGTACCACGTGGTGTCAGGCGTTGACGATGATGTTTAGTTTCCAGGTACGGATGCAGCAATGTACCACGTGGTTTCAGGCATTGACGATGGTGAGAAGTTTCCAGGTACGGATGCAGCAAGGACGCCAGTCCCGGCCGACAGGAATACTACGTGGGTTGGAAGCCATTTAAGGCAACACCACTTACGTGTCGATGTCGAATTAAATAAACAAGAAGTTCCAGTAAATTTGATCAAGATATTTCTCATCAGTCAGAAAAATGCATTAGCTGTTCGTACATTCGATACACTAGCCTGCCACCGGAGTCGTCTTCATCTGAGACATGTATAATTGCTGCTATGCGATTCCGGAAGTCCATCTGGGCTCCGGCAATTGTATTTCCATAATCGCGCCACGAACGGCCCGCTAGAGTGATCGGTTTATGTGTTCATAAGACTTTGCTTCCTTTCGATGGGATGTGGTTGAGCCGTGCAAATTAGTTCTTTTAAATTAAATGATGTGTGGGGATTTTACTTCCTAAAACTATAAAAACTGAATATCCAACTTCAATGCTTTTCTAAAATTTAAGCTTTATTGTTCGTATCTTCTTAAAGTGAAATGTGACTAACTTACAAAATGTATATATTTACCATTTGGCTATTTGGATCAGCTCATGGTACAAATTATTCATTTGGTTTGTAATCCTCGAATGCTTGTTTTAATAGTTTTTATAAATGCATACCGGTAGTTCTGTTTCACTGATATAATTGACATTTTCTGTTCAGTCTGAGCATTTCTGTTACGCTAATTTTTATTGTTGAACGATTATGATGATTGTAGTAATACGTGTTTAAGTAAAACGAGTTCTCTCAGCCAGTTTCTGTGAAATTAGATTTTAAAACAACGCCGTAAAAGAAGAGATATCACCCAGATTGCTACTAATTGCATCGTGGATTGCTTTAATTTTTGTCTTAAGTGCTTAACGAGGTGTAATTTATTTCCGGGCCCCTAACTACAACAGTAATTACGTTTTAAAGCAGTTTTGTGCATTTCCATTTTAGTTTCCTTGGTTTAATTATTCAATACAAGGCGTGTCAGTCACGCACATTTTCAGACGGGACAACGCATACCTGCATCTGTAAAGCTCTTGTCGGCTACCTTAGCACCTCATTAGTAATACGTTGTTTAAATAAACTTTATTGTAGCCTGTAGGAAGTATTTCTTTGGTTGAAACATACACGCCTGTCGTTAATGTCAACACAAGGGCCGATTTGGCGTCAATTGTCTATGTCTGATGTATTTCTAATCTTCCACGTAGAATTTTTCCATTAATGGTAGTTAGAGATAGGGCCAAAGAATCACATAAACATGCAAAGTGAATACAAAATCAAGCATGGCAATTGGCCCTACACGTTGTAAAATCATTGTTTATTACGATCCATATTTCAAAATTTTGAATTAGAAATAATACTGCTATGAATTACCAACTGAAATGATCATTACATGTATGTTAGTGAGATGCATCGTTTTCATGTTATATTTACAATATATGTTATATTTACAATATATGTTATATTTACAATAACAAATGAGAATATGTTGGTGAATAACACGCATCCCCTTATTTAATATAGACACATTAGTCGGTGTTTCTACCACGGTATGGTTTCTTTAGTGTGCTTTACACAAAATCCCCATGAAAACGCTAACATTCGCCATTTGTTTGTGCATGTTCACATATGTATCCTTTAGCGTCGATTGTGTATCATCTACAACCTGTAGTGTCCGGGGGACGCAGTGAAAACGGAAGTTGTGTGTGACGCGGGTAAAATACCCAGTAAACCCTGTTATATGCATGTTTAAACATTCGCATTGGCTATACGCACGATCACGCTTTGAGCCATTTCTAACTAGACCCTACAACGTTTACGGGTTTGCGCTGCGCCCGCATTCACAATACGTGTGTCCGGTGAGACGATGAAGATAGTAATGAGTTAAAGTGCCATGTAAGGAAACACATATTGTTAGGTTAGAAAGGATTTACGAATAAAAAGCAGCTTTATAATATGCTTTCCAGATGTTTTCCAGCAGCTAAACGGCAACATCTGTTCTTTCATACGACGATGCAGTAGCCTGTCACTAGTTCTCATCCTGGGATTTGTATAATTATTGTCATGCCATGCCAGAAGTCCATCTTGACGCTGGCAATTGTATTTCTATAATCGCGTCAAGATTGACACAGGGGCGCGCGGTCAATTTGTTTGACCTGTCTTGCATTCGAGGTGGCATATTTACAGCCAGTAGTCTGTTTATATGTTACCTTATGCCGAAATAAATCTATCTATCTCTATTAAGTTAGTATTCTGAGGAATGAAGTTCTTCAACTTGTATGGCAAGGCAATTTGTCATAACAAATGTATTTACGAGTATCCGCCTTTAGGCGTCCAAAATACAATTCACGAAAGCTACGTATAGACAACAATATTGCCTGAACAATTTATCATATTTTCTGGGAGTGTTTTAAGAATACTAGTTTACTTTTAACAACTTCCTGTTTTGGTTGTGATTCCTTCAACCGTTTCAAGTGCCTTTTCATCCCATATATATTGGATGCAACATGATATTGATCCAGCTGAGATACTCACAGGTCTAAAGGGGGCTTCGATGGTGTGGCAATTTTTATTACACTTACTGAGCGTCGTCAATAAAACCAAGACTGCTATTTTCCCTATACAAACTATGCATCATTAATTTTGTACTTGCTCTTGTTCGGCAGATAAGTATACAGTTTCATTTACATGCCTCGTGATGCCCCAACTTAAACCATTGTAAACTATTATACACTGCCCATCAGTGAACATTGTTAAAAGTTTTAAATGCAAAATGTTTAAGTAAGAATGGTTACATGTATGGCTTATTGCGTCAAATTTTGCCTTAACCGCTTAGTGAAATAGATTTACACAAACATGAAGTATTTTTCAGATGTAAAAGCGCATTATTTATTGCACTTGCAGCTCAGTGTCGATGATGACATTATCGATACATTATTTACCAATATATTTGTAGATACCACCGCTTGTCTGCATAGTAATTGAATCGAAAATGTCTGTTATCCAATAAAGGAATACATTAGGACTAATTGGTATCTCTCTTCCTAAACAATAGGCTTCATGTATTTGTAGCATTATTACATTTACTTACATCACATTACATTACATTACATTTACTCATTTCTACTATAAGTACTGCAACAAAATTAGAATTGTATAAACATTATTTCTTGCGGGCAAGAATAATAGAACGTTCCAATTAGGTCGCCTCATTAAACGCATAATCGCGTTATGTTGGTCGGCAATACCTTTTGTATTGGCGACTTGATGACAAGTGGCGTGTTCACTACAGATATAAGGAACCTGCCCGACAGACCGGAAACATTATAACGACATTAGTTTGCTGAGGTGTGATTATTGTACAAATCCATGTTAATGAAGATTGTAAACTATGTATATTCAAACATAGACCCTTGGGAAATGCTAGATACATGACTATTATATTAAAATAGTTAGGATTTAGCAAGTTATCCAATAACTTATCGTCATTGTTTAAGGTCTCACCAGATAAAAAATATAAATATACTTACGTACGAGGCCCATACCACGAATGACACCTGTGGACGCTACTTACGTACGGGGCCCATACCATGGAAAGCGGCCGGCAGCACCCAGTACGTGTCCTCATAAAGAACAAGAACCACGATAACTGATGTTGTCTATGGTTGTAAATAAAAAACATTGACATATGTTGCTAAAGATAAATTTGCCTTTGAATCTTCGTTCTTGGGCTTATGTTCAAGATGAAACCAACTCAACAATCGTTCAGTGTCTTTTTGCCTATTTATAATAAAAACACACAAATTTCACTTTAAGCGATTCCGATGGTTTCCATCAGCTTTAACAAATGTATAAACTGTCCTGACATTTGACGATTCACAAGCCTGTCACTGGAATCGTCGGAATCCAGGGACTGTATAATTACTGCTATGCGATTCCAAAGGTCCCTCTGGACGCCGGCATCTGTATTTCCATAATCGCGTCACGAATAACTCCCAGGGACGCGTTATTACATCTGGTCTCGCTTGCGTGTGACGGGTCCAGGAAAATCGTGTAAATTGTTTTACTGACGGTTGTTTATGTGTTTAACATGCTATTGCAAAGTGTCTAAGGAATTTAGACTATAACATAAGGTCAAAGCAGCATGCGAGTGGGACCACGGGAAACTGAATCGTTAAGTCGTCATACAAACATTTCACCAACGTTAACGTCATGCCTTCAAAATCTGCTAAATATAGTTCACAGATTAAAAGTATGCGCTAATAATGCCCTTCCTCTAAAAAATACACCATTTGAAGATCTCATGATTGAGTTTTTCTTTTTCTGTTTGTCATAACATCGTTTATTTTGTTTACACGGTTCTAACTCAGCGTTCTATTACAAAGGTTAATTTATACTATTCCAATACTATATCAAGCTCATATTATTAAAGAATAATATGATATTTAAACTATTAGGACAGACAAAAGATATAATGAAATATTTATTTGACGTTAAAATCAATAAAATATCTTAGGGTTATTTTTCTAATCCAAATATGTATTTTAGAACAATGGAAACAAAAGACGAAATCGGAGAAAAATGCCGTTAAAAAGAATTTATAAAGAACATCTTTTTGTAAGTAGGACAATGTGGAATAGAATGATTTATGACAATACCAAAAATATATAGAATATAAATGTCCAATGCTCGGGAAATATGTCAAAGGATATAGTTAAGATAACGCATCATTAATATAATTGGACACGCTAAAAGGAAGATGATTCTATGAACAAAGCAAACACACAATGTATACATTCCAATTATTTTTCAGTATGTTCTAAAACATATAAGAAAAGTTGATTTAAATAGATTACATATATGTCTTATTTGTTGATTAGCTCCTCGAAATGTTCATGGATGTTAAAATCCCTAATTACAACCTTTATCGGAAGTTCCATTTACTTTACATATATCCTTGATCTACGCAAGTTTATACATGTATAAGTTTATAAACGACATACAAGTAGCATTTAGTTGTTTATGTGAGGAAATATCTTTTTTCCGAAAACAAACTCTGACCTGGAGTTGGCATTTTGAAGAATACTATGTACCATCACGTAAAATAATGTCCGGTCAATTGTAGCACATAAATACTTAATGGCAATTGTTAATTAAAGAAACGCACTATTACACGCAACCTGAATGTTTGATTCATATTCAAACTTGGAACCATAAAAAGTACGTTTGACCACGGTGCAGTGATGGCTTCTTGTCTTAAAAATGTCACTTGTATCAAAATCATGTCATAAAAATATGTATTTTACTCCAGAAGTAGACAGATATACCCGATACAATAATATCAAAGTAAGCAACTGAAGCGTATTGTTTATGTTTGCAGACATTTATTTGGCTAATATTGAAAATAAAAGCCATCCTTTTGTCGATCCCTAAGGAACACAAAATGTGATGGCAGTAGATCGAGTATCAGCCACACACCCCAGTTCTACCAACACGATATTATCTTAATCATTCAATGACTTAGGCTGGAGGCGTGAGGTTGAATGTGTAATATGGTGTTGTCCACTGTTTCCAAGATCCATTGAACATCTGAAACCATTATACAAACAATATTGCCTTTGTCCAATTCTAGTCTGATGAACGTATTTAGGTGTCTTTTAAACATGTGCCAATTGAAATTCCACTTCTAAAGCCTGAATGAATTTAAATAAATAACCCCCTTTCAATAAAGTAAGAATTCTTGTATGAACGACGAACAACCGTCCTCATCGGCTCAAATGACAAAGTGCTTAACATGTGGGTTTATCCAGTGACTGTAAGCAAGACTTTCGATTGGCTTTTGGGCTAATTAATTAACTGAATTTCTAAAACACGCTACTCTGATCTAAACTCTGAGGAAATATTTTTTTATGACATTCGGTTAGTGTTGCACAAAAAATGCAATTTAATTATTTTATAAATGTTAATGTTTTAAAAGGAGGGGAAATGCGATTTATTATCAAGCAAACAAACAAATCTTAATTATATTTCCACGTTGACATTTGAAATGATCTAATGTTTTGTTATGTTCGGTAATATGAGAAAAAGCAATGCCACAGCGGCCACATACGCAGCATGTAGGTTTTGAAAGCATGGTGAAAATTAATGTTAATGTCAGTATAATCGAGATGTGAAATTCGCAAACCATAAAGAAATAATAATATATTCCATTATTGGTTTTTAAAATAAGTATGGTTGATCAAGTCAAATAATTATGCAAAAGTACATAAGCCTTTGAAAACTAAACTAAACAATAATCCAGCATACACAAAAGTATGAGCGCTGTTTTAAAACATAATGCCGAAAATGCGTATTAGGCAAGATTATAATTTCTAAAGTCCTTTTATGTAAGAAGTAGAAAATTTCGTCAATATTTGACATAAAATGTATTAATACTATAGTTTTATTATGATTGATGGGGAGCATGCGCAACATCGTTCACAGGAATCAGGACTAGAGACAGCATTACGAGTTCGTGCAATTGTTTATGATTATCAAGCGAAAAGGGATGGCAACGTGTTTTACTTCTATCGTTTATCAATGATTATTTATTACTTTAGAGTTATATTCTATATCCATCATTTTTATTGTTCACAATTTAGTATAAAATACACTTCAAGATTGCATAAATATTGATATTCATCACAAAAGAATACACATTCTGCTACTTTCAATATTTACAAATCAGTTTATAACGTGCTCTTGTTTTTTTACCTAACACGTGAATATTAAACCTAAACATAGTTGACACATACACGGGAGAAAAAGTCTCCGATGGCCAGTGGCGTTTAATATTGCGTTTCATTAATAACCTGAGCACTTTAATACATATACAATGTACATGTTTAGCGGCAATCACGCTGTCAATCATCCTTGCTAGAGACAAAATACCAAAGTACAGAGTCGTTAACGTAATCGTCTACCAAACCCTTTCTGATATACTTGTATAACATCATTCTATGAATATCTTTTTGTTAGTTCCTTTGTTAAGACATAATTGTGATTCTTAAAAAACCTAGTAGGTTGAGTGATAAGATTAAATATTTAAATGAATTTGTTATTAAATACGTCTTTGCCACGACAATAATATAAATTATATTAAATATGTTAATAACTTTTTGTCTGATAAACATCTGGTTACCAATTCACAATTTTCTAATTATATTATTTTTTGCTTGTACAAACCTCAAATTCAATTTCTATTCAATCCAATGTCAATGATTTATTTCCTGTTTCATAGACACTATTGAAAGTGTTTTAACAACATAAACTAATAACAATAACCAGTTGATTGTTTACCCAGCAATTCCCAATTTCTAACAATCATTGTGTATGCAATGAAATAAGCGCTTAAAATACAATGCGCAGTTTGTGAGGATACCATACGGTATTAGAGAGTCAAATGTAATATATCCTATTACATCAAGCATCGTCTCATAATCTTTCTGATGGTCATTGAATTAAAGGGCGTATTATGCTCCGACACGCGGAACTCTGGTTATATTATGCGATTATTGTTTATTGTCAAAACTTCTGAATAATTTCAAATAATTAACTTAGATGCACAAAATAAACACAGTGCAAATAGCTAAATTGATCATTCTGTATTTTGCGCAGTGTAGGTTTTACGAAGACATTGACTAGTAAGACATAAGGAGTCTGTCGATTGGTGCATCTACTATATGGCGTGCGTACCAGTTGAATCTACTAAATGTTTTACTTTTATAGTGGCACAATCAGCATTTAGCGTTTACGCTTTTTAGACGCCCCGCTTTTAATTATTGTTAACAAGCTCCGTGCAAAACTCCTGAGAGAGTTTAACAGCATGATGCTGCGTGTTGTCTGTGATGATATTTATAAATAAAGACTGCTTTGAAAGGACTGCATACGAAGATTCTAACTACACTGCAAGTTATGTTTATTAAATTATGTAAGTTATTAAATATAGCTTGGCTTTAAAGTGATGTTTTACTTTTTACTCTTTTCAAACGACGATGATTAAAAATGGTTACTATCTATATTACAGTTATATAGATAACCTCTAATCGTTGCGGTGTGTCTCGAAAACCACAAAGTTATAAATTTGAGTTAACAGGCAATGGATAGCTCTCGCCGGACCAGTTTAGTTTCTATATAGCGGCGATCTATTTACCTGATCCGATGGGATGAATGCGGCCGCAGACAGCGCCAACCTTTCTGTTTTTCTTCAAACCGTCGACAAGCAGCTTGACGGTCTCCGGTTTGAAGTCCACGTCCCCGTCCAGTGTTAGGTGAGATTTGTGTCTGATTATAAATCTATGGTTTAAAGTAGTTTGAATATCACATAAAATGCTTATTAACCGATAAACTAAACGCAAATGTTTTGCCAATTCATACAGATTATCATTTCGTATAGTAGAAAGCAGTCCACTTACACTCGCATATGTTTCCGGGTTCATTTTGTTAAAGAGCGACTTTATTGGTCTGGGAAGGTTGTCCTTCTTTGACTTGCCTTTCTTCCTGTAACCAGCACGTGGCATGCGGCTCTCGAGCTCGAACAGTCGGTACCCCAGCAGGTAGTACATGTACATACACTGAAAACACACGTGATCATAGGATTAAGTAGTGCATGACTTTGTTCTGATTTGAATATTGAAAAGAAATATGTTTGTATTACCATCATCATTTCTGTCAAATGTATTTGATGTAAACTTATTTGACAAAACAAATCCTGAGAAGAGAAGTGTTACGTCCATATTGTTGCCACGTCGATTTACATAAAGTCATGATTTTCTATCTTTGGGCGTAATTGTCCTTGCAAATTGGAAGTTATTCTAATATGCACAGTGGGTGTCGTGTTCTACTTGCATTGTAATGAAGGCATTGATTACGTCAGTGTTGAGGTAATGAAATGATAACGATAGGTCCCAAATCTCAAAACTGTCTGTACACAAACCAGATTCCACGAAATTACACAAAACCTTATATGTTATGCGACACACCATAAACCATATTACAGAAAACAGGAATGTATTCGTTAAATAAATCAGCCATGTTATTTCGTGTATTGAGTTAATAATATCATTTTACTGTAAATATTTGATCAGTTCTTAACTAGCTCGTATGTCGCATTGACCTTGTTTTACAATTTACTTTTTTCATTCACATTAAAATCTTCGGACAAATTCCTTTGCAAACAATTAACATACTCATCGAACGTAATAAAAGCCAAAACCGCGCGTTCCTGGCAGTCATTCGTGGCGCGATTATGGAAATACAGTTACCGGCGTCCAGAGGGACTTCCGGTATATCACAGCAGTAATTATAGGATCACCGCGATGCAGACAATGACAGCAATGATCTTGTGTATCGTTAAATGTAAGTACAGATTATGCATTTCTGGCTGATGAAAACTATCTGGGGCGTTTACTGAGGGAATGTTATGTTTATCTAATACACCATAGGTCGCTTAAATCGTGGTGTGCTTACGGTATGTTCGTGTTTAAATGGTTTTACTGTAGTTTGAGAAATTGATCAGGAAATGATGATGATGATGATGATGGTGATAATGATGATGGTGATGAGTACGGCGTTACGTACTTGACGGGCGGCGAGATGATGATGGGCCCCTTCACCACGGACCTGCAGCAGGGAGCGAGGGGTTGGAGTATGACAGGGAACTTCCCTTAACGACCAGCATATCTCGTATATTGAACATTTCGTTTGTATACTTGTTACTTGAGTTATTTGATTTTTAGCTTTTGTGATGAACATTGTTTTTTTCAAAACTGACAAAACAGTAGTATTGAGAAAATCTTAAGATCATTAAAGGGAATGTATGATATCTCCATCCAATTCAACGCACACAAAAATAATTCAATGATATGTGTTTCTAACAGGTTCAAACAAATACTTAAACCATAGCTTTGCTCCGTGCTACTCAAATTCCTTAGCAATCAAAAGTAAAATATATCCGTCTTCACATTTTTTTCCCCTGCAAATCTGACATTGGTCTCGAAAGCCACAAACGTCTGCGCGTAAAAGTAATGCTCTAGCGACTGAATAGGTCAGAGTAAGAATCTCAGTGTCTTCATTTCTGCAAATTTGTTTTTCTAAATAAATCCGAGAAAGGTGTTTATTGAATTTTCTTTTCTATAGAATAATCAGCACTATATTAAATAGGGAACTGCGTATAAGCAAATATGTCTTACATTTTACCATTGTTTTATTATTTTTCAATTTATTTCAATACTTAAACGGCCACAAAAAAAATAAGTACAAATTGAGATATATTTTTAAGACATCCTCATATCGTATTTTTGATATACCAATGCTTGTGAAAAAGCATTTTCATTGCGTTAGACATGCATTGATAGGAATAAGATGTCTAAATATAAATAGAAGAGATGTTCAAAGATAGAATGTTGTAAACAATGTAGATATGTCAAGTTTAAGGGCACCATGACAAAATGGCCAGTACAAAAACATTTAAGACACATTTTATCAGTGCTCTAGAGTTAAGTTAGGAACCTAAAGGCAAAGGCTTTCAATCTAAGAAAACGATGTTCTATGCCAAATGAAAAAGGTGTTTGTCCTAAGAAAAAGCCACAATATTTAACACTGGGGCCAACAGACGTGTACGTGAACAAGATGCCAAATGCGGCTACCTCTTCTAACTTAAAGTCGATCATATTCATTACGCATGGCGTTGTGATCAGCACTGATTTTCCACAGGAACAGCAACAGTAAGTATGTCATATCTTTAAGAAGTGAAAAGCTTCCCACCATCATCTTTGGTCATGTGTTACAGTTTTGCAGTCAGTCATAGGATAGACTCAAATGGAAATCGGCCATTTAAAGACCCCTACCGTTTCTCTTGCAATACCTTATCTACACCAAAATGAAAGTATACATTTTTATATTTACATCTTTCGGTATTTGTTGTATTTAATGATTACAGTACCGATCATCACTAACATTCTAATATTACTAATCCCTACACCATTAAGGTGGTTTAGAATATATATGAGTTTGAGAACAAGGAGAAATAATCATACCTTTCTAAACCAAATTGTTGCTCAATTATTAATACCAGAGTAAAAATGGTAAATGGTAATTTTATCAAGAAAATCCCATTATTTGCTAAAATATCAACAGTTAGTGAAACTAAATTATTGAAAAGATTACAAATTTAAAAAGCCACACATTACCTCCCATTGTATTGAAAAAAAATATTGAGTGCAATATATACCTAAACCCTCATATCTGAATCCAAATTTCGATGAAATGTCATGAGTGTTCTGGCATATGCATAAACATAATAAATGTCAATGAGAAACGTTGATGGTTTGGGTTCAGAGACTTCAAATGCAAATGCCATTCGGAATTACCACAGTCACAGTTTAGAAACACATTAAGGTACATTTTCGTCTTATTAAATTAAACCGATGGAGATGTAATATAAAGGAAATCGATAACAATATTTTTTTCAATTTAGCAACCCAAAATGCATCTACAATTATAACCCTTTTTATTTCCGTCTTTACCCCTATCATGATTGAAAGGCTATTGTAGTTAAACTAATTTGGAATTTCTTTTCTATCATTTCCATATGTAGATATGTTGTTACTAATAACATAAGCACTTCAACTAACCGCCGCGGACCTATGTTTTTCATGTCCCAAACGCTTGCGAATCAGTTTAATATAAATTGAAGAGATGTTAAAAGAAAGAATGTTGTAAACAATATAGATATGTCAAGTTTAAACTTCATTTTAATAAATATATGGCTAAAACATGCTAAAAATGACTTAAACTTCAACCTGCATCACTTTTCTATCTAAGAATTTTCTACCTTCCCCTATCGACTAATTCCACGCCCCACTTAATTAAGTGTATAATGTTTACTTTCTTCTTTTGGCTGAGTATATTTACACACAAATTTTAGTGTAGTAAACAACACTAAAACATATACTAGAAGAACGAGTCATTTTGGGGTCAAGCGGTCCAATTTTATCCAATGTATCAAGGTGTGGAACTATCTATATTATATCTATCTATATCTATCTATACTATATCATTTAATTATCCATTGCACTGAATTAGGCAATCTCACCCAGCAGACCAAGCAAGACACATATGCTTTACTAAAAGGCAATTCTCCATATGATATCGAAAAAAAATAATAATTTATATATAAATTGAAGAGATGTTAAATAACAAATTGCAGGCGAAAAATCAACGGCACAACCATGGAACATGAAATATTTCCGGATCGTTGTTTACTACTACTACTACTACTACTACTACTACTACTACTACTACTACTACTACTACTACTACTACTACTACCACTACTACCACTACTACCACTTCCACCACTACCACCACTACCACCACTACTACCACCACTACTACTACTACTTTTATTATTATTATTATTATTATTATTATTATTATTATTATTATTATTATTATTATTATTATTATCAAAAACTAATCATCCAACTGTTATGTTGAGCTGCTTCTCGAAGTCTGAGGTTTGGTAGATTGAACTCAAGGAAGGTGACCGTGACGACATGAAGTATGCGGCACGGCTTTTACAAATATAACCGTATGCCGTTCGGATTTTATAACGCCCTAACTACGTTTCAACCTTTAATGGAACGTTGTATTTGATACCTAAATCGGGGAGACGGTTTAACCTCTCTTGATAATATAATCATCTACAGTAAGAACGTTTATTTTTAATATTGATGAAGTTAGCAGTCGTCTTGTTTGTACTAGGACACGTTGTATCGAAGATATGTGTGGATATCAAGGGGCGCTTGCAGTTGGTTCTGCCGCTGTCTTGAGGCAGGATATTTGTCAGGGACTGAATATCGACATGGGACATAAAGGCAAGACCAAACGACCTCGCTTCTACTGGCATGTATACGTATATTGCGTCTGCAAGGCAACCGTGGCCAGTGGTCGTACTTGTGTTGTATCTTGTCGCCACATACTCGAGACCAAGGACGATTTCACTTTATTTTCATTTCCTTAAAACTGCTTCATGAGAGATTTGAGATAAATATCACTGTGTTTTTAAATGTTATATATTTTAACGAAAAGTCAAACTATATTTTCTTACAACATAAATATGCCGAAAAAATATAAAGACAATGTTTGTATCCAAGCCACGAATCAAACCAGTTCCCTCGACTAAACGAAATGTGTAGTAACTCCAGACTAAAGCGTGATGTCCGCCTAAACAGGCTATATCTAGATTAGAGAATCAAAACCTTACCCAATGATTCCAAGCGAGAAAAAGAGCCGAATTTTTAGGTGTTTTGTTGTTGTTCTGCTTCGAATGAACACGTTTAATCCGTCCATGTTGACCCAGTTCTTCCTCGTTTTTAATCAAATGTCTGGGATAACTGATTTAAATTCCAGGTTGACCTATTACATTTTTACATCATTCGAAGCTGATAAATTGGT
>Ga0224511_10001399_pt1 | contig 14490 bp, 11 predicted proteins | sample SF_May12_sed_USG_2_FD_169988 | JGI IMG/M metagenome (GOLD analysis project Ga0224511, IMG submission 169988) | Sediment microbial communities from San Francisco Bay, California, United States - SF_May12_sed_USGS_8_1 | ecosystem: Environmental > Aquatic > Marine > Sediment | place: USA...
GTGGAGGAGCAGAAGAGGGAGGAGGTGGGGGAGGAGGGGGAATGGGTATGGTTGACCTACCTGCCAGCATCAGAGCAATAGTGAATAGCTTGTTCATGATGACCGTGTAAAGTTATTGACACCGAATAATTCATTCCGAAAATACTCGCCTTTATATATGCCCAGTGTAAGTCAATAATATAATTAGCTGGATGGTCAATGGGTCTGGTTTCACTCTGGCCGGCCTAACAAATTAGGTATATTGTGGGTACATACTATTTTACCAATTACATAACATAATTTACTTAATAGTGGTGTCACCAACAGGTGTCCACTTCAATGCATCACCATTGTTGGTACTCTAAGGTGCGTTCGCTGAGAAACCAGGTACTCTTTACGAGAAGGGAAAGGTAGACCCGTGGAATGATGTTGATGTTAAACGATCCCCTGGGTTATCGGAAGCCTCACTAGCAATATGGAGCGAAAGGCTTGCTAAGGCCCATACCAGAAAAACACCCCACTGACAGTGAGACTCGAATCCGCACTCCTCAGATTGTGAGTGTGGCTTCTTACCGAATGCGCCAAGACATACATAGACAACATAGACATACATAGACAACATAGACATACATAGACAACATAGACATACATAGACAACATAGACATATTATGCGTATAGCGGGGACATTTTATCTACCACACTAATAATGAGGCAGAGTGATTGAAAGATGAAGGAGCAACATACCGGGAGGGGTTGGGCATAGCAACAATATCAAACATTCAACACTCATACTATAGCGTTAACTGGTCATGCTGCACGAAGCTCTCTATTCCCGACCCTCTTTACAGTATAGTAATCTCGAACATCAGAGTACAAATTTGTGGAGGCATTTACAGGCTGATAACCACCTTTACAGATAGATCGGCCAGGCTATATTCACTCAAGTGATCGACTCTAACTGAAACTAGCATTATTTGATGGTTATTTTTTTATTTATAATAACAGAAAGAATAATAAAGGTTAGTAGTAATAGTGTTAGTATAAATGTGTTACTAGGTAACTAAGCTGCCTTATCAGTTATTTATGGACTCTGAGTGGGCGTATTACGAGTTATCTATTTCCTACGTGATTCCACCTTAACAAGAGGTTGTTTGTACACCTTGGCCTTACACCGTTCGCCCAACAGTTCCACCTGAACATCCTTCCCGGTAGTAGCGAGGTCAACGGGCAGATAAGCCATGCAGATGCTACTACCAACTTGCCAACCATAGGTGCCTGACGTTGTGAAACCCACAACCTGGAAGATAGAGAAAGGGCATTGGATACAAAACATAACAAATGATATTCATCCATGCAATGACAAATTCAGCTTATAACAAGTGGGCGTGGAAGTACAATTCAACGTCTGCACATCGAACAAACAGTCAATGCTAGATTACCGATAGTATTTTAAGGGAGATATTGAATTTGTTCTCTAACATATCCAATCGGACTCCTAGCGCTGGGATCTATGGTACGAGACCCTCACATTATTTCTAGCTCAAAAAGACACGCCCCACTATGGGGAGGAGTGTTGATACTGGCCTGTTCATAGTGCTACATGTTGGCTGTATTTGATGAAAAACGAATGTAGGCCTACCAGGTATCTACCCTCGAAGCTTCACCATAACAGTGAAGATGCCATAACAGGTAAAAGATCTAGGTGCGCATTACTATTACCATAAGCAGGTACAGTATGAGAGAACTGTTCTAAATTAACTGAGTGACTCACTTTATTGTCACACCATACTGTCTCATTTCCCTCGGGGTCTGCATCTCTCGTATCCACAGTCATGAAGACCATCTTCTTCTTTAGCCCTTCAGCTTTGGTCCTCAGCAATGCTTCCTTGCCTGTAATGATAATTATATAGATAAGGATAGCAGGATAGTCAATGCCTAGAGCGCTTAGCTCAAGACCAACAGATACTGAATTCAAGTCGTCATCCTGGTGAGGACCCACTGTGGAAGTGAGCTCCTCATGATTCCTAGCCTATAACACTCCAACAAGCCCCAGGCTAAGGGGGACAAGGGGGGCTAAAGGGGACAACCAAGACGACATCCGACGTACCATAATCAACAATTTTTCTCTTCTGGATTTATTTTGTTTGTTGAATGCGTTTGCGAGATCGATGTACAGCGGTGTTCACAACCGCATTTCAGAAAACTGGTTCAGTCGATCACCAAGCTTTGCAACAGGATATCTCAAACGTCATATATCCAAGAAGTTTTTCAAGTATACCACCTTTTTAATTCTCAGAATGACTACGTCAAAGAGCCCTTTTTTTCATCAATCTACACAACGACTAGGCCAACCTATTTAATGGGTCCATTAAGCCCGAGGCTTATGTCCTCCTCTGGGATAGAGAAGTATACATACCGATAAAGTCAGCAGGTTTATTTGGTTTAACGAACATGCCGAGGCCTGCTTCCAATGCATTCGTATCCACAGTCATCTGTAATCATACGAGTAGTGGAGTATACTTCACAGACAGTCCATAAAGACCACATCTCTCAAATGGACAAGCCAAAAATGCTGCTCTATGGGTAAACGTCCTCTACTCAACATTGAACTCATGATCTGAAAGTGAATCGGGTGCAAGTATAGTATGCTGTTGCACTGGCAAGTTGAAGTGGGAACCTCTAATCTTATACGCAGTCTGCTACTCAGTAATCTACTTTCATAAGCAAGGATAAAGTTATACATCAACCCTTATCTCTGAGTGGGATTTAAGCCAGCTTGGAGATTAGATATTGATGCTAGGATGCACTGTGGGTAAACACAACACACAGAGAAAATGCAGGTCCCAATCTCTTACTTCAAAACAGGATAGGTACAGAATACCGGTTTGCCAACTCATATTTCAAGATGGAGCAAGTTTCTTTGGGGATTCTAAACAGGTACTAGGCCATCTGAAGACAGTGAATCTGTTAAGGATATTGAAACCAATGGCTATTATTTCATGGGGTCTGCCACTCTGCTCTGAATCCGCACTACTGAGGTACTATGGCCATTGAGCTATTTTGTTATCCCAGATTGGGATAGCGCGATAGCGCAATGGCTAAAGCTCAGAATGGATAGATCCGGAGTTCAAGTCTTAGTCATGCTGAATGACAACTGCGAACGAGCGCCTCACATAATTCCTAGCTCCTCCCGTTATAACAAGCCCTGGCTAAGGAGGTCCTTTAAATAGGATCGCCAACTGCCAGAATAGTAAAAAAATTAAATACAAAAAAATGTCTCACCTCATTACCCCACCCACGCAGTCCTTTCTCTTGACGCAAAGAGTCGAGGGCATATTTACCAAAAGGCTCCATACCAAATTCCCGTCCCGCTTCACAAATGGAGTCATATAATGAAGCCATGTTCTCCTTAGCTACATACAGTTCCCAGCCAAGCTCGCCTAGGTAGGGTAGAGAGGTTAAACGGGTTCTGTAGACACATGTTGTGACAACTGGGGGGACAGTCACACTCAGTGAAAAGACAAGATCCAACATGTTTTCGAAGACGGGTTTTTCAGCTATTAGCAGCCATTTGATCATGGTATTGCGGAGTGATTTCTTCAATCTCCCTACAGTACCACCACCTGGTTAGAGATCATTGCGCCGTCGTTGAGGGTACATTTCATAAAACCGACATTGTCTCTACCCCAGTCACGATCAGATCACTATGTAACGAGGCCGAGCTATTCGTAGTGGACTGAATGCCAGGGGGCGAAGACGACCTAATCCTGACCTGTATAGGAGAGTCTGAGAGCGAAAACCGGTACACCGGCCATCATGATGTCCTGCTTAGTCATAGCGGGCCAAGCTTCATTATCCACATTAACATCAGTTAGTTTGGCCATGAGATTTCGAGACAGCGGCCCGGCCACACTTAGCACGCCTGTCTCATCCGTTATATTCTTAAAGCCGACATTAAATTTCTTCTCTGTAGCTTTAGTTTCCATCCACCTGAAGGTGAGTCAGAAGTCCTAGTACCAGCAAATAGTAAACCAGACAATTCTGTAGCCTTCAATCGATGCCCCCGGGTTTCCATACCAATAACAATCGCTCTCTTATCTGAACTATACCGATTAGGTTACCACACGCCCATTGTTTGAAAGGAACGAACAAGGCTTATTTATCAGTTCTGATTAAATGGTATCCTAAAGAGGCAGATTACATGACACACATTGGTACATGGATTCAATGGGCATTCAGATGTGATAATGTTAGTCCTTGGGGCTCAAAGAGGATAAGATACGAAGCTGGAGTTGTGTGTGAATTGGTTTAATGAGGGGGAGAGAACTTTACCCACCAGGCATGGCCTTCATCCAACGGCAAGACATGGGTTAAAGCGATAGATCAAGGAATGGTGGGGAGGGAATGGTGCTTCTTGTGAAGCTGCAAGGCCTGGGCATTCCATGATGGCACTCCCTGACTTTGTGTCAAGCATTGTGGCAGAGGCATAGAGTTATCTTGGTAAAGTACTTGGGTCCAAAGGGTTATCCCAGAGGATAACTCTAGCCACTATTGTGTAGTAACATGTCTCATTAAGAATCAGGAGGGGTAACCGAGTGTTGATTATCTAGGTCAGCATATTACCTGAGGTCATGGCATTCGGAGGAGCCGCCAGTGACACAGCGGAATGAACCGTTCTCCAGACCAGTAACAGTGTGCTCCCCGTATATCGTGCCTCTCCGAGTCAGCATGTGTGACACCTTCACCTCATTTACCTAGTGAAATATTACTCGTACTGGGATCAGATGGTCAAATTTGGTGTGGCGAATTTGAAGCCCAGAAGTCCAGATGCCCATCTGACACAAATACAACTTGACATCAGAAGCGGTAGCAGAAAAGAGTTAGCTGATACAGGTGCATTTTCACATATTACTAACCCGGTTAAGGGAATTTCAGTTATACATTCTTATGGACTAAGGAGTTGCAGCTAGAATAAATGTGTTGGGTCAACACAAAAATAAAACTCAAAGGCTTAGTAGACAGTGCTTCTAGCTCTGAGTTTCCATATTTAAACATCATGCAACAGCAAACAATGTATCAGAGCTATATGCTTGTTCCCTTTGGACACGGTCACCCATAAACATTGAAGCTTACCCACGTAGCAAAATTATATGCAAAAAGCGCAAAATAACTCGTGGCAAAGCAAATCTGGGGCGTGATGGCACACAGAACACACTGCAGTGTAATTTACCTTAGTTTGAATTAAATAGCGACGTTATGCCACCATATTGAGCCTGTATGTGGAAACTACAGCATCATTTTCTCAAAAACAAGTCCAAGGAATTGGGAAATGCGATTCAAACACAACGGCTAATCTATGTGAGTTATCTACGGGGAAGTTTGCCAAGATTTATTTTAACCTCAAACGTATAGATAGAGAATCTTTCCTCGAGTCTGAATCACCAACACTGGACCTGAATTCTGATAAGCATGACCAATGACCCACATAATGTAACAGGCTAGATCTAGGAGAGCTTATCTAGCGTTGGGAAGGCTTAGCCGCGGGCCAAACAACACTTGACTTCATAATCTGCTTCAAATATAACTGGGCAGAAGCCACTTGTGCCGCGGATAATAAGGCTCTAGCTGGACACCTACATCTCTTATGGACTTTTCACGCATGGGCATTTCAACCTTGAAAGAGTTTTGAAGCTCATAGAAAAGGTTTTCCTACTGCAAATCAACAGATTAAATAAAACTGATCAAGGGTGATATCTCTACTCTATACCTTCGGCACTTCATTTGCATAGATGTAGTCAACAAATGCGGCAGCGTCAGGTCCTGAGACATCAAATTTACCAAACGCTGACAGGTCGATGACGCCCACTTTTTCGAGTACGGCGCGGCATTCCCGACCGACCGGTTGGAACCAGTTTGTTCGTCGATAACTTGGCTTATAACCGGATTCCTCACCAGGCGCTGCATACCAATCTGCTACCTCCCAGCCTACAAAAACTCAACTCGATGCAGCGAAACTGCCGCTCTCCCATGTCACCTCCATGGGGCAGATTCGGTTCAACAACTTAATTTTTTTGTCTGAGTGCATGAGGCCACCATAGCTTATTGTTTTATAGCTGGCGCTGCCAAAGATTTAAGAGTGGGGTAAAGATTTCTTTTACAAACGTTTTCAGGGGACAACAGAGGGACAATATAATATGCCATACAATAATGCTTCCAGTTCATTCCAAGCAATTCTTATGCCATTTTTTGAGAATTCAGCTGAAGTAGTACGTAAAGTCAGCAACAGCAATGGCCATGAAATTGTTTCGCATTTTCATCACCGTTGGCGGTGTCGACTTGAGCTAATGCATCAGCTGAGTTCCGAAAAAATGGTACAAGAACTGCTTGGAATGAACTGGAATCATTATTGTACGGCATATTTTTTTTTTTATCAGCCATCGTCTGTCCATGGTTGGACTTCGGCCTTCCTCCTCGCTGTCCACAGGTTGTGTGGTGTCATTGAGGGGAGATTGAGCCATTTTCTGCCACCCTGGCTCAGGACGGGTTGGCAGAGTGCGATCAGCCAGGGAAAAATCCCTTGAAATACTCCGCCGTGGCTGGGAATTGAACCCGGGTCACGGGGAGGACAGACAGTGGGCTATCCCACTGAGAAATGGCATATTATATTGGCTTATTTCAGTTAAAAGGACATGTTCCAGTTAAACACCGATATTTATTGGGTTGTTGTCCATTTTCAAAGAAAATAAGACCACTCCGTTGGGCTCAATAAATACCTGATGATACATGTAAATATTGAACGGTTTGATATTAGAAAATGGATCATGGCTTTACTAGAATTCATAGACCATAAACGGTCATTTTGTTGTTCTACTCGGGAACTTCGTCATTCTATTTAAGATACATCCTAAGCCTGAGGCTTGGAGCAGTAGGAGCTAGGACTTCGGTGAGGAGCTCATTTTCACAGTGGTTGCTCAGCTCCATGATCTTGACACAAGCGCTATAGCCACTGAATGATCCCGCTTACCAAATGTGTCATTTGTATATTTGCAAAAAATGGCAGTCTAGTGAGAGCAATTTTAGAAAATTTCAGAATCCCCAGTAAACAAATAACCTAATGATTATACCGGCAGATATAGAGAAGTTAGCCCCCTTTGCTTTCTGCTTTTCGTAGATCGGAGTCACTCTGCTGGTAGGTCGTCCGGCCCACCTCACCTCCTTTGGATAACTGTATGCATTGTTCATACCATAGGTCTCCCTGGCTTTGGCCAGATGGAACTCGCTGCAACAAAAGCAAACTGTGATAATATCATTTGTCTGGTATAACATGCTGGAGAATAAGATCCTCTTTTGTTAAATGGATGGCATCACTAAGCCAATGGCTTGTTTTCGAGATGGCCCATGGTTGGCCCCACAGAGTTGGTACTCTATGAGTGGGGCTCCTCTAATCAATTATCAGATTATAGAGAAAACACAAAATGATGCGGAAACTTGGAATTGAACCGGGGTCACTAGGTTCACAGGATGGGCTACCTACTGAACTACCTCTTTCTCATCTTAAAATGGCCGTTATTATTATGTATGCCTAACGCAAACTATTTTACTCGAACATTGTTGATGGCAGCTTGGGACCTCTACATTTATATCAGAAACACCAGTATTAAGAATGCCTAGCAACTCCACAAGTCTCAAAATATGCTTGAAAACAAATACTAGGCGTTGTTGTAGTAACATTAGCACTCCTTTAAGCTAACCAGCATTCCAATTCAGCTAAGCTTACCACTTTGGCTAATGCGCAATGACTCAAGTTAAACATAATGACCGCGTGGGATTGAAACAGGCAAATGATATCCCTACAACCGGTCCTCAAAATTACTGCACTGGTGTGTGCTTAGACCCACTCACTACACAGGAAGACCACATATACTATCAAACGCAGTACTGCTGTGTGGCCGGCTCAGACTCAAAGAAAAATAACAAAAATTTAGTCAGCTAATTGTGGAATAGGTGCTTAGTATGGAATTGAAATCCGACGATTTCAATGATCTCTTGCATTTTTATGAGGCCTAGTGCAAGGACTTCGTTTATTTGACAATTTTACTACAGATAATAATAACAAGACTAGAGCTTGTTTTACACTAGTGTGGGTTTTTCTTTCCTATCCTGACCATTGTCAGGGGTATATCAGTGTCACTGGGTATACAGGTATTGACCTTCCTATTCTAAGTCTTTGACTTAGCGTTTCCTAGGATGCGCCATTACGGGATTTTCTGCTTACATCCATATGAAGTAACTTTATGGGTGCGCCTGCCTCCCCGTATGTAAAATTGTGATCCAAAACTGACAAAGGTGCCGTGAAAGACCAAGTTTCGCTTGAACCGGGAACCGAACCATCGACTCCTGATCTAATGCACAATACTATTTACTAAATCATCACTTCACACTGGGGCGGCGTGCCTGATACGTAAAGACAATATCCCGCGTAATACCCGAATCTTCAAATTACCTCTAGCCAAAACCACCGACGAATATTCTCACTTTTTCGTGCTACTAATCAGTCTGATCAATATTAACATTACGGTCAGAATGGCAGTAAGCTTTAGGCAGGGAAATGTAGTGGAATGGATGTTAAATATAAAATACATATTCACCGGACCACATTTGGCTATTACCTAAAAGCACCAAGAACCTAGCTGATACCAGGATTCTATGGGCTAATCGTGCTGGCGTATTCCAGATAATTCCAGAAAATTCCAGATACAAATTTCACAAGATGCAGCTTGGCTTTGTACGGAGTCGCATTTAAAAGTCAACAGCAAACCCCGACTGCCTCTATATCAGTTGCTTTTGAATTGCAAAATAGCCCTAGTCCCAGGGCTTTGTGATAAAGCCCCAAGGCTCTAATTGCCCACGTTTTCATGAAATTTCGCTTATCAACGGATACCAGATACCAAATTTAAATCTCAAGACATATGCTCCTATTCATTACAGGTGGAACCTTGGTATCTCGATGCTTAGAGTCTCAAAATCATTGGTTTGTCAAAGGAATTAGTTGGAAACGGCACAACTCGGTGATAATTGTATACAAACTAACCCTTGAAGAGTGGATGCTCCACCGTACAATCTCAAAAATCATAGATCGTTTAATACATGGCTTCTTGTATCATTTCAATGTAAAGAGGTTCACCGTACATCGGAAAAGGTCGTTAGTTGTCCTAATGGTCAGGTTTGAGAAGAATCATTGATGACCTTCGTGTAGAACAGCAATTATAACGACCCTGATCAGTTGGTTAGCGACCTTGACTTTACAATGACCTTCTTGGCATTGGTATTTGGGGCGCTGCTTTTACATTCAAGATATTAGTCAACCGAATGGCCCTGTTTCACTTATCACAGGCCGCAGGGTAGTCTCTAACCCAGAGCCAAGTGATAGCATCAATTTATATTAGGCTCGCTAAAACGAAACCACCGACAAAGCAATAAGGTGAGAAGTAGAACTAGGGTAATAGCGCTTTGTTCATTTTATATCCTTGTTGATGGCATCTCTCCATATTCTTTGAGAGGCACTAAGTTAAAGGGAGTGGGGGGGGGGATGGTCTGTAGAGAGGGAGGATAACTCTATGGTGTAGTTTACCAAATGAATGAGTAGTCCTATGGCAGTTGTAGAATAATGACTCCGTTTTTGTATCTTTTGCCTATAAGTTTATCGTAGAGTCACCCACTTTGCACAAATATTATTGTTGAATGACCTCTCTGCCATTATGGTGAAGCTGTCCCATTAGATACTTGGTTTTTTTACCAGTCACAAGCAGGTCAGTATCAATGCTCCACCTTAAAGTGAGGCTTTTGGTTTTCGCTAAGATTAAAATGAGTTGCTAATACTATCAATGGTTGCCCTCACGGTTGCAATCCCAGGGCTCCAGCACTGAGCCCTATCTCACTATCCCCTCTCTGCACCCGGGGATCCCGACAACTCATCGCCACTTACTCAGTACACCAATGGGACATGTATCTGTTAGGGTCCGTCTCAACGATCTCATACGGGGGCTCTCCATGCATTATCCAGTGTGATAGGTAATCCGCGAAGCCGGCGGAGTGAGCAATACCATATCTGTAATGATACGAAGGCTCATGCTCAATCATTAAATGCTGGGTGAAACGATAGCTTAGTGGATAGCGTACTGATTGGGCCTTGGACTTGAAGGGATCACAGGTTCCCGGGAAATCCTGAGTCTCGGGTCGATCTCTGCAAATCTCGGACACCGACCTAGATAAATCTCAAACATGAGATTGTCGCCGAGAAAACTGGTTGTTTCAGGTGGGCGGAGTCTTGTGATCATGATACACAGCCGTGAAAGCGCATTTTCGACTGCCAAGAATAAATTTTTCAAATCAAGCTAGCTTTTATCAGTTAGGGCGAGGCTGAGGCCAAGCGGAGATTAAGCCTGTGGTCAGCTTTGGAGTGGCAGCCTGGTGGGAGCAGCAAAATCACTTGGGGAGCTCCATCCAACAACAAAATTTATGTGACCGTGATCTTCGGGCTATCGCTTGCCTTCTCAATGGTGTCGTCGGAGAGGTTAGAGGACAAGTAAAAGCTTGGTTTTTCTCCTGCTGGCTGAATAACGGCTGTAATTGTCCCCCTTGCCGGTAAATTTCATTAAAGCATTGCCAAACAATAAGCTTCTAAACAGGACATCGCCCCCAGCACGATGCGTCGAGAGTTGCACGTTCAGATTCCCACGTTTGAAACAAAATAAGGTATTCAATCATCATAGTGGCCTGAATCAGCAATGACATACGTATGCGCTACGGAGACCCAATAGTTGGGAAGTCCATGCCATGGTCCCACTTGCGGCAGCACATCTGGTCCGTAGGTGATGGGTCCAGAGACCACCGTCTGAATGTTGGCGTGTTGAAGACATGGGACCAGGTTCATGGCTGCCTCAGAATTCTCCGATATCCGGTCGAGATTCGGTTGGAACAGCTCCTTACCGAAACCTACGAGATAACAGAAGGAATCTTTATTATTGAGAAGAATGCAAAGCCTATAAAATCGAGTGTCTAACGCTCATCATAAGATTGCTTATCATAAGATTTCCCGGGTTTTTGTTTAGTATTTTGATATAGTTACATCGGCATATGAACGAGGCAATTTACGGGTGTCTTTTGATTCCGCACTGGTTAGTAATCACAAAAATGGCACCAGAGATGGCTAGATTGACCTCTTCGTCCTGATGGTGAACCTGCCGGGTTGTAGTAATAGTGGTGGTTTATTCCACAAATATAAAACAAAAATTACCAACTGTTCATTATGAATCAACAAGAAGTGGAATCGGTAGTAACACCAGTAGTTAGTGATGAGTAGCTTGGTGGCTCTCGCAATTCTATGGCAGATTTAATGCTGGTTATCCGCACATCCAATAAGTCTCCTTAAATTTTCGTGTAGTGTCGATTGTCTACGAACAGTTTGCTCCACACGAACTTTTCTAGTCGATAGAGTTGGTCGTCGACAAAGGTCCTCATAGAAGCCCAACAAATGTGTGGAGCTCATACTCACAACGGGAGTATGCCATGCCCAGAGTGTAAATCCAGGTTCTCTCTATTGTGAGCACAGCACTCGACTGCTGAGATATCCCGCTATTCCAGCACCCAAATTTGAATGGTGTAAAAGGTGCCCTCTCATCAGTGGTACCTCACAGTTATCCCCGGCAAACTGGAAGATTGTATTATAAACTTATAATGAAACTGTCTCACACTATTTTTTCTACTAGAATCATCATTTATGATAGATGTGCCCAATTCCGAATGCTGCCATTATATGGCACACAAGGGTCCTTCAAACCATAGAGTTATTCTCCTTTGTACAATAACGCCAGGCTTCAAACTGCCATAAACCCCTCTTAAAAGATTGATTTGACGGGATTAATGAAATGTGTGGATACGTTTTCGATATGCGTAGATGAATGAATAATTTGCTCATTGAGATAGAGATGGTCAACAGCGGATTATTGCACAAACAGTTTTGTCACCCACGGAAAGTTAAAATACGCTGCCACCGTCACAAACAACTCGCTCTTGACCAATATCACAGAACAAACCATCGTCGATTGTCAGTATCTGATAGAGAAATTGTTGTAGATTAGAAGGGGTCAAGACATGCCAAAGCTTTTCTTCCCTTTAAGAATGGGGAGCACGATCCGAAAAGTGGGTTGACTATCAACTGTGGTTGACCTGTGAACTGTGGATAACCTTAAAGTTATATAAGCGAAGGGGTCATCTAAACTACAGGTGCTCAAAAGGGTGCAAAAACACGATCAAAATGGCCGTCAAGTGGACGTCAGCTTCCAGTGAACCAGCGGAGGAGAGCGTATCCTGCATACTCTGTTTTTTCAGTGGCAGGGGAGCGACAACCAATGATCACGCAGATTTTAATTTACTGCTGTATCGATTTTGTCCTTCACCTTATATACCTGAAGGGGAAACCTTGGGGAAGTAAATGCGATCGATGCTCTGATAGGTCGCCGCACGTGTGCCGCTTGAAAAAAATAGTGCATGCAGCATCGGCTCACAGTGGCACTGTGTTGCTGGATTGACGGAAGTCGACACCCTTTGAGAGGTGCCGCTTGTGTTAACATCTCAGTGTCGCCGCTTTCTGGGCCGCTTACCGCTGCTCTAGTGTAAACATACTAAGGGAATTACAACCAGGAAATGAAAAAGCCCGACCATTGATGGATAATACATCAAAAGACTCGCCGTATTTTGGACGGAAAAACGTTGGCTGGCCACTGCACTGCCATGAAACCGATACACTGGGAATACATTGTGTTGACCATAGAGTTGTCCTTCAGTATAGAGCCCCAAGGGAGGATAACTTCCAGGTGAGGTCCGAATCTGCATTGTTTAGTTTTTTGCTACCTTGAATAAGAGAGAAAATGACCAATCTGCCATATAGAGAAGTTAACTCTACTTTATTGAATATCCCAATCTAAAGCCGATGAGAGCCTTGCAGGTTTTTGCCTGAACCGGAAAACAAACGAGGAAGCCCCAGATCCCAGACCAGGCTATCCACTAAGCCATCGGTTCATGCGACACAAACTTGCCAAGTAACCCGACTGACCTTTAAAGCGTCAGAGTGCCTGAATGGGCCCGGTGTTACTGGCTACAAGATTACTCTACAGGGGAGATTATACCTTGAGGCGGGCCATTCTCCAGCCAGTCATCACAGAGCTCCATAGATTCTGGTTTCTCATACGGTCCGTATAGCAGGCCCTTTCTCTCCTGACGCAGATAGTATGAACCTGTGTAAAACAGAGAAAGGTCCGTGAGTGAATAAAGGCATTAAATCAAAGTATAAATAAGATGCAATGCAGGCCGGAACATCGGCCAACACAATTTAGAGCAAGTTTTAGACACTAGAAGCCCCCTGTTACTGCAGCGTACCCTGCAGCAACCTGAAAATGGTTGTGGCCATGGACAAATTAGTACATGTGACAGAAACTGATGAAAAGTGCAAAGGTACGTCATTTCTATAGCCAATGGCCAATTGCGGGAAGTAACTGTTACTGAGCCAACTGATGAAAGGTGATGATAAATGTATGAAACTTAAATAGGCTCTGAAGTTTCTCGTGAATTGATTGCAGTTGTTTACCCTTTCGGATAAAGACAGGCCGATTCATAGCGATTCATGTGTAGTTGACATTTATTCTCGTTGTCAGAGGAGAATCAGTTGTATGACCTTGAGATTGAGATATAGTCATATCAATGGCTATTGGAGACCATTAGAACTAGACAGCCCTTCTTGGAGTTATCCACCTCTGCTCACCGGCAAGATCCCGTATAACTGGTAATTCTGTCTTTAGTGCTTCCACTTCTGGCAGTGTAGAGGTCACCACGTACTGATGGTGGGCAGGAATGATATGAAGCTTTATTCCTGCCATTTTACCAACCTCACGGGCCCACAAACCTAACAGTGTGAAAACATAGTCAATGTTATGTGGAGAAGAAAAGGTGTTATGTGGAGCGCAAAGACATGAATACGTATAGCAATAGATTCTGTATAACTAAAACCAAGGTTTTTCATGTGGATTAACCAGTTCTGACGGTTAGGTGAGTGTGGAATACACAATGACCAAAGCATGGTGATGAACTCTGAATAACAAATTTTGGTAAATTAGCCTGTATCCCAGGTAGAAAACACCCCTTTGCTTTCAGTTGATATTTCTGGATTAATATTGACTAGAGCAAGATATTAATGCGGTTTAAAGCTTCAATTTTAAAGAACTTTAAGTAATCAATAATACTAACAATCAGGATATGCCAAATATCGGAGAAGACTATATTAATTTTATTTTTCGAGGCTAACTTAATTATTAAGGCGGGCCTTGTTTTCCAAATGGTCCAGGAGTAATGACAAGAAGTAACTGATTTTAGAAATTTTTAGGCACTGAACTAACCAGCTGCATTGACCACATTCTTGGCATTAATTGTGCCTTTGTCTGTAACCACATCCCATG
>Ga0224511_10001401_pt1 | contig 14486 bp, 4 predicted proteins | sample SF_May12_sed_USG_2_FD_169988 | JGI IMG/M metagenome (GOLD analysis project Ga0224511, IMG submission 169988) | Sediment microbial communities from San Francisco Bay, California, United States - SF_May12_sed_USGS_8_1 | ecosystem: Environmental > Aquatic > Marine > Sediment | place: USA...
AAAGCATCACTCAAGTCGACATGTAAACAACTACAACGTAAACAACGGACAAATGATATTTTGAAAGGATTTCACTGTACAAAGGTTGATTCTTTACATATTTATGCCGCATGTTTAAATAATATTATTTTATAGAGCTATTTACGCCATAATTTTTCACATAAACGATATAATATGATTTTAAATATATGTTCACATGAAAAGATGGTAATATATTGAAACGCAAATGGAATTGTAAAACTATGTAATATGCGTTGAGTTATTGAAACTAGGTGTGGATATATCAGTTTTCCAGTCTAAAATTGACTTGTGCCCATTGTTTACAACATTTTTTCTTTAAAAATCTCTTCAATTTATCTTATCATCTCAGTTGTTTTTCCTTTATTTCCTAATGTGTATACAAGCCACAACATGTATACTAAATACGATTTACTTCAACTCAACTGACAATACATAAAGTACTTATGTAAAGTGCTTTAAAGTAGTAAAACATTTAATACCACTATTTGCTTTTAATTAATGTACTTAAAATTCACAGTTGAAAACAGAAAGTTTTATTATTTGAATGTGTTTTAGCGTATAAAACTTTGTCAACAAATAATTAGCAACTGATTCAATTGCCCGGGGTAACAAGATGCAACAAAGGATACAAAGATTTTATCTGAAAGAGCTGATAATAAACACGTTCTAACATAATCCAGTTGCAAATTGAATTTTCAAACATGGCATGTTTAACAACAAAAAAGAAAATGGGCAGAGAAGCAGAACACACAAGTGATAAATTCTATTAGTGAATGTTCTAGGGTTGGTTTTTTTTGTGCTGGGATTTAAATTCTGTTACTTTTGTATTTGTTATACGGGTATACGTACACGTTTAAATATTTTAAGGTTGAAAAACTATAACATTTACCATAAACACCAAAGCATTATAAGATGCTACACAGGGTAGTGGGCAAAGAATGTGACGTATATTTCTTTTAATAAAATTTTAAAACTAACCTTTTGTTGTTTAAAATGTGTAAACATATGTGTTTATTATTATTATGAAATTGTAAAATGTGTATATGTATGCACTTCTATTAAAAATAAACGGAAAAAGAATGTGATGCAAAAGATAACGGTATGAGTAAGAGGATTCCTCTCTTTGTTATTGATTATTTCTCTTATATTCGTCTATTTAGTCTACGCCTTTTACTCACTTGTATTTATATTTATACTGTATACCTATTTATTTTCGTGCATAAACTGCTTCTTTTATTAGTTAAAATATACATTGTAAATGGTTGTGTTTATTTATATTTGACCTTGTACATATTTGTATTATATATTTGTGTTTATATGATGAGAGGCTAATCGCCTAAATCAATAAACTTATGTTATGTTCTGTTCTGTTCTATAAAAAGTGTTTGCAGATCGAAATAAACAACATGATAAATGTTTGTATATTTGAAAAATTAAACGCCGTTTTTAAATTTCAAAACTAATTTAGATTACATAACGCCAGTCAGCCAACCGTATCAATCCGAGTTTCTGGTTTCACCAGTGCTAGACTTTTTACTCCGCAAGCGGGTTCGGACATTGTTAAGCAAGTTGCTGTTTAATTACCCTTCATTCTGCTATTATTATGTCTATAATAGAATGCCATTTGCTCCCTTTCGCGATAAATATGGCATACCATATACATAACGCGGGATAAATAATGAGGGTAGTAATTTTCTTGACATCGTCTACGCGAAAACTCGTATCACGTTGGATATTTTTAATTACGTTAACATTACTACCAGTCAGCCGGTTACTGGTAGATTAAACATATGCGTTTGCAATTGGTAGTATACTAAATATGTTGCTGTTGTTGTCGTCGTTGTTGTTGTTGTCGTTGTTGATGTTGTCGTTGTTGTTGTTGTTGTTGTTGTTATTGTTGTTGTTGTTGTTGTTGTTGTTGTTGTTGTTGTTGTTGTTGTTGTTGTTGTTGTTGTTGTTGTTGTCGTCGTCGTTGTCGTCGTTGTCGTCGTCGTCATTGTCGTTGTTGTTGTTCTTCTTCTTTTTTGTCATCATCATCATCATCATCATCATCATCATCATCATCATCATCATCATCATCATCGTCATCATCATCATCATCATCATCATCATCACCATCATCATCATCATCATCATCATCATCGTCATCATCAACAACAACATCTTCTTCTTCTTTTTCTTCTTTTTCTTCCTTTTCTTCTTCTTCTTCTTCTTCTTCTTCTTCTTGCTCTTTTTTTTCGTATTCGTCTTCTTCTTTATAATCTTTTTCAAATTTAAAATGAAACAGCAATACCAGAACGGACAAGGAAACGAACAAGTGCATATGCACTTTACTGCTAGAACGTAACACCCTACAACGACAATTTATAGTCACGGGGGACAGGAGAAGAAAGCACCGCTTTATTTGCAAATGAACATACAGTCAAGTCTTCTGAATCGGCGTAAAAGTAAAATGTTACATTCGCAAATCTGAAGCTTTAAAAGGGATGACCGATGTTATTAATATAAAAACACGACGCTTAAGGCGTGTTCATATAATTCTTATGACACAGAGGCAACACTCCTAGTGCCATGAATAGCTTTGGAAAGATTCAATAACACATTCTAGGCATCAACGACTTGGTGAAAGGTAAATGTATATGGATATGAATATTATAGCATTGAATACCATGTAAACTGTAGCATACCACACGCAAAGGTTGATTACATAAACCCGGCAGGGATAGGTTATACCCTGCAAAATCCGTCTTTGTGCTTACTTAAGACAATAAGGATGAACTAATGAATCGTTTTTTAAGCATATGGTTACGGTTATGATCTTGATCTTAATCAAAACGTCGTAACATTTTAAAATGTGAAAATAACGTATTGCAAAATGTGAGTAAACTAGAAATGTGTCCATAGGACACGGATGCCCCCGCTAAATGTGCTATGTTTTTATAATAGGCCTATAACTCTGTCAAAAATTAGTGGATTGTAACCCAAATCAAACTCGACCTGTGTTTTGATATTATATATCAACATGCCAAATATGAATCGAATCGATGCAGTCTTTCAAGTTATTGAGCGGACACCAATTTTTGTGCTATGTTTTTATAAAAGGCCCATAACTCCGTCACAAATTAGTGAATTGTAACCCAAATCGAACATGACCTGTGTTTTGATATTATATATCAACATGCCAAATATGAATCGAATCGAGGAAGTCTTTTTAAAAGTTATTGAGCGGACACCAAATTTTGATATCGAACGGACGCACGGACGGACGGACGCACGGACTAACGCACGGACGAACGCACGGACAGGGGTAACACTAAATGCCCCTCCACCATTCTCCGAATGGCGGAGGCATAAAAACAACAAAAGTGTCAGGTTATAATTCCTAATTAACATGTACATTTGTATCCATCCATGAAGTTTCACGTTTGCGTTTCAATCGTTGAGATATGGTCGTGGCAAAATTAGGTAAGAAAAGTAACGATGGGTAATACCTTTAACAGGAGGAAGTGGAGAATTATAGTTGTTATACATTTTCATAATAAGTGTTGAGATCGTTTTATCCATCTAGTTTCCATGTGATATCTAGTATAGTCGTTAAAAGATAGAGTTAACACGAATGTAAGTACGTATAAGGAATAACAAAGGTATGTCGCATTATTTGAGCTAAAGAGGTATGGAAACGTTACCTATAAGACATATTTATATAGGAAAAATAATATGCAAATGAATAGACAATCAATCTTGCAGACACAATGAAACCACGTACACTGTTTTGGCAGCGTATATGCATTATGTCAGAAATAGATATGTACACAGCTATTTGTTTTATGTAGAAGTAGCCAAAGATAAATTGAAGATACACACGGCACACGCTTATGTATCTTGTGACAACGCATTTAACATCACGCACAGTGTCTGGGATTTCCCGTATTTCAGCATCATATTTTTCACTTAAGATTACGATGCGTGCGCCACATGAGCATCTCGCTTTGATTAACAAGTAATATAAACCATAAGACGTAACATATTGTAAAGAGTCGACTTACGAAAAATTCGTATAGGCACGTATATGATCACATGTGTTGCACGTTTTATATCACAGCTGTTCCCTTTATACTGTGCAACTTAAGTTATTATATGCTTTTAAAAACGATAATCCGTAAGCTATACACTGACTATGCAGGGGGTAATCGTATTATGCTTTGTAAATGGAGACAAAAACTTATTAACACGTGTGTGTTGATTTAGAAAGTGAAACATGCTTTTAAAACGACCATGATCGAAATAATACACGTTTCAAATCCCAATAAACTTTTAGTTAACATAAAATAAAGATAATTGTGTGATTTGGTTACAAAAGAATCGTTGATACAAATTGTCTGTTTAAGCGAATTATTTAATTCTAAATCAATATTTGGGTATAAAATAAAACAATACCATCATGAACGTTTGTACGGCGGGCAGAAATAATGTAGATCTAAATACATATTTTAATTTACGCGCGTTTTACGCAATGCGCCGGTTGTACATGTATCTAATATTTGTTTTTCTTTGGTGTTAGTTAAATTACTACTTTTGTATTACGATATGAGCAAAGAGTTTGATTAAAAAAATATTTATAGCCCTATGCGATGTGCAACATATGCTTTAGAGTTATAACGTTTACTAACTTGTGAACTCAACCACTAATACAAGAGTATCTTCAGCTTCCTTCTAAAATCATTATCAAGTTAAAGTATGCAACACCACCATCTAATATTAAGAGGTTTAGTTTACCACAGTGCAGATGAAAACATAAAGTTATGTTTCTAAATTTTCATTTTTTGTATCTAATATGTAAGCAAGTTGCATGTCTAGTCAAAACATTATTATGTTGTTTGTTCATGTCAATGTTTGCATATAGGGCACTTGTTTTCAGACAAACCCAAAGCTTTGAAATTTATTGACGCCCTATTAGTTTTCCATTATCTCAGTTATTAACTTACTTTGAATTGTGAAAGCAGAAGCCGAAAGGCAAATATTTTTCTTTGTTTACGACTTGAAAGTTTCATATAATGCAAAATATAATGCACACTATCTTTCTGATTAAAATGATAAAAAAGATATCATATAAATGTCACCATCAAATCATATAAACATGTATATTGTACATATCAAAATAAAAGTAGTTGATTAAACCCCAAACAGTTATTTTTTATTATTTTTGTTGTTGTTGTTGTTGTTGTTGTTGTTGTTGCTGTTGTTGTTGTTGTTGCTATTGTTGTTGTTGTGGTCGTTTGTACACAGACATTGGATAGTTCCACAACTTTCAAGCTCCTCCCAAAGCGGTATATTATTTTTGATCTTGTGATAAGGTTTATCACAAACAGGAAGTATGCTTTCTTTTGTATTTTCTAGGTCAGATTGTCAGCTGACAATATACTCCTATTGGATAAAATTGACCATGTACAGTTATAAATGATCATGATTGACAGTTGCGGAACTGTCCATTTAGTTGGACACTGACTCGTCTTTGTCGTTATTCTTGCAAATGTCCTTAAACTGCAGTCTTATTTGAGCGGAAAAACTAATTTAATGCAATTTTGATTCCATGTATAAACGAGAGAAATGCAGTGCACTTTCTTTGAAATCACACATCTCAAATAATAACAACTTGTTGTTGTAGAGAAAGCCGTACTGACATTTGTCTTGTGTCAGATAAGTCATCCATTAAACCTTGAGTAATTCTCTTCCACTTAAAGCATGGCCAGTAAAGCTGAGAATTGTTTGTTTTCAAGTTAACCATGCTGTCGCAAGCAGACGTCTTCCAGAGATTTATAGAATTTGTAAGACAGAAATAGTTCGCACGAAAGAAGAAGATTACCATTGGGGGTAACTGTTGTTGAAAGTTAGTATTGTACAAACCACGAACCGAAATTAAATATAGATACATTATATTTATTATCTGGTTGACCCGATCACGGCCTTCCGTTTATGATGTATGCATTTATGATCATATCAAAGCAAATAAGTATATATAATGTTTTTGTATTGTTATAAATTATTATAAATATAATTTTATTCTATAATAAGTTAAATGTAGGACAATATGTTTCATGTGTCATACAAATGTGTTGTTAATTTTTGGATACAATTTAATTAATTATAATATCTATAGTTTACCAAAACATATTTATATAATAAAATATAAATGACACAGATATGAAAATGATAGGGATGATAACAAAATACTAAATAATAACTCATGCACGTGTATCTAGTTGATAAAGAACGCAATATGGAAATCAATATAATATAATGTCCATTATAGTTCTCTAAATTGTTAGGAAATGTTATTTTATTTGCACAACACATTTATATAACACACTAATGTGCAGCTAGCTCTACATTTTATGTCATGAAAATGGATGCATTAATGTTCAAAGGTGAAATGATCCGCGGTGCTAGCAATGTACACTATTATTTTTCATACATGTATGGTGGCATAGACATGGTGGCATAGCGGTGACATGTAGTAGTCTTTTTTTTTATCTCGTTTGCTCGAGTTATTAACTAATTATAACGACTTAATAACTCAAGGGAACGAAATATTAATTCGTTGGAACGAATTAGTTATTTTGAGGGAACAAATAAGTTATTTTAAGGAAACAAGTTATTATAGATAAAAGATAAAAAACTATTATTTGTCACCACTATGCCACCATATACATGTATATGAAGAAATGTTTTTGTATATCACTTATTTACAGGCAAAGTTAATTAGTTAGTCCAGAAAAATAAAGAAAGTTTCGGGTAACTAATTAAAATGATTGGTAGTTTAGATAGGAATCGTATTATCTTTTTCTTATTTTCGTATATACAATTACGACTAGTGTGTCAGAAATCTAAGAAAATATAAAAAGTCAGCAAACAAATCGGTAGGGATGCTGTCATCTTCTTTGTTGGGTCGGGTTTGCGGAAACACACATTTCTTTTAGATCTAAGTTACAATAAATATAAATGTTTAGCTTATATAATTAACAGTAATGCGGTGATAAGTACAGCACAATTAGGACAAAGTATCAAATTATGATATTTTCCTGATAAAACAGTGCAAACATTTCTGTGTTAACTGTAACACAAATTGCAGCACACTTATTTGGGCCGTTTGTGATTTATTCTAATAGGATAATGTTGTTTTTATTATGCGAAACATGACGGAAACACACTTTGTAGCTTTATAGGCACTTAGGACTATTTACACAAGCTGTAGGTTTTAAGTGTACAACAAATAGTTGTTGACGACGCTAAAACAAGCACAGAGTGTCTTAATATTGATTGTACCGACTTAACAATGATTTTGTCTTGGGAGTAGGGAAGGTAGATTATTAATTAGTGGTGCGCTCATTACTTATTAACTGGCTCTCGCCAAGTAATTAGGTCACGTTTTCTACATGAACATAAAAAGCAACAGCTATTTGTCATTCTTAAACATATTGTCAATGAAACATATATGCAATTTATTCCACCGGCCTCGTTAAATTGCTGATATTAACTAATTAATCATTTAACACTAGTAAAAATGACATTTTTTTTCGGAAAAGTAATAAAATATTCAATATTTTTACAGCGCACAATTGACAATCGTTTAGGCGAAATAATTTTACATTCAGGAGTCCATAGGGTAATACAAAATGCAATAATGTACTGCAGTTATTGAAGCAATAAAACTATTTAGATATAGTAACCTGAAGCTTCAACAATGGATGCCAAAAATAGAAAAGTACAGATTTAATATTGCAATGCGTGTATTTTGCACTTATATTGTTGTATACCATTTACGATGATTTGTCTACTTATAAAGGTGTTACACGACACAGTCTATTACTATGTTCCTTAAATAATTATTTTTTGTACCGTCTGGCTTCAAATCTAACTAAATGTCACACCATTCATGACAAATGAAATTTTATGACAACTGTTTTTAAAAAGCACATTTTCAGTAAGAATACGACAGTTATTACAAATGCAACTTTAGGCTCTCGTAAATCGAACATTTAAAGACACAAAAGGTTAACAAATCGCAACATAACTTAATAAGCCATTTACCTCATTGCTCGAAGCCGGTAGTCAGGTGACATACCAAGTTTGTCCACAAGCGTAACATTCAGTTGGGGTACGGAGAATCCTTGCTTTAAACTAACACCCTTGTCCCTTTTCATCTTAAACCCCCATTTGGACCAAAGACGTTTGAAATTGAATAAGTCCCATTCTCGTTTCTTGTCATGTCCATTGGCAATGGCTAAATGCGAACCATGATGTCCATGCTTGTTGCCGAGCTGCCTTTCACGCTTGACATGCACCTTGTCAAGTAGCTGTCTACTTGGTCTTTTGGGCTCGCTCACTGACCGTTCACGAAAATGTAGGCCTACCATTAACCTATCCATATTAGGCACTATTTAAACGCACGATTAAAATCAAATTAGTCTTTATGACAAATACATCGAAGTCAATTCTGGAACGAACAATGTTTACTTATATGCTGATGTTGTCATTTTCCTCAACAAGAAAAATCACTTTTCTTGGATACCAACAACCTTAAGTCCCTAATGCCGGAATGTGACGGTGCAACGACTTCAAACATTTGTCATGATTCATAAAACCACTTGTGTTTCATTGTCTCAGCACTAGTGATATCTAGACGCCAATAATGGCTCTCCAGAATCATATCGCGCTTGCCGATAATAGCGTAAGTCAAAGTGCCATATTCGAACTAACATTATTGCACAAGACTTTTGAGTCGAGATTCGCATGCGTCGAATCATAAAGCCATTATGGCATTAGTCCTGAAAGCTATGTTGTCCATCGACTTAGAGACAAAAGCTATCCATCTTTTGTCAGACGTGACACGATATAAAGATAAATTTCCTGTTTTGGGTGCTCTTATCTAAATCCCCCCTCATCGACACATCAACAACAGGAGAGGTTTTACATATACAAGTAAATCATGATTTTTTTGTACGTCATTTACAAGGGTGGTTAAAAAAGTGTCTAGTCTCTACCAATCGTCTTTTACAGATAAGATATTATACATATACGAACGAATGTCATTTTTTCCAAACAAAATTACATGTACATAAACACTATGAACACACACACCACACGACGGATATACAGAGTCAAGCTGCAATGACTACATGTACATCAGGAAAATGTGCACTTTAGTTATATACAATTGGAATGGAAAATTGTGAGATATTAGAAAATGATAAAACGCACAGAAAAGTATAAATTTAAGTGATTTGAAATGCTTGTCATCAAATAACCTACATACTTTATAAACGACCCCCCATTATTTGAAGAAACTAAAGTGTTTAACCAGCAACTCTTCAAACGACAAATAGAGACATTAAATGTTTTATTTTACATTTCCATTTCTTGATGAGCGGAGACGTCAAGACAATTTCTACATAAATCCATCTAAACAGACACCATTTTAAATTTACTTTAAGTGAATATGACAACATAAGCAAAGTAGTTTTATTTAATATTATCAACACGTTCTCAATTATTGTACATATAATTGTCACCACAGCACCACACAAACCAGTAAAGATAAAGAACACTGACGTACGATTAGTTGTTATCTATGGTTATAACACCTAGCATAAGACTTGTGAAATATGCTAACACATGTTCTTGTTTTTTCACGATTCTACTGCGTCACACAAAGGTCAAATCGATACTGCGCATCGTAAGTGAACACCTACACTTATCGATAACTCTTCGACTATTATGGACAGTTCCGCAACTGTCTGTCATGATCAGTAATAACAGTACATGGTCAATTTTAATCCAATGGGTTAGAGTTATATTGTCAGGAGACAATCTGACATAGTAAATACAAAAGAAATCTTACTTCATGGTTGCGATCAACCTTATCACACGAACAAACGGATACCACAGAAATGGGCGGAGTTTGAAAATTTGCAGAACTATGCAATGCTTTTATATTTGAAAATTGCCTTCGCCTTTTGGCTTAATCATGTAATTATCAACGTATTATAAAGCCTGAAAAATAAGTTTGTATCGGATAATCACATAAAAAACTATTAGATATATATAGTAGGGATTTATGATTATTATTATTATTATTATTATTATTATTATTATTATTATTATTATTATTATTATTATTATTATTTTTATAATTATTATTATTATTATTTTATTATTATATGCAACTCATACTGTAAAAATGAAATGGTTCTAGGTTTCATAATTCAGTATATTATAGCCAAGAGCTCTGTTTTGGAAAAGAACCAGCACTCCAACGCAAACATCTGCTTACAAACTAAAACACACGAATGAATGTCCATTGTTTAAAAATCAAATAAATGACACATCTTTCTATTTTCAAAAAAATCCCCTTTCCTCAATCAAGACAACATACTTATTATTGTTTTGAAACTGACGTTAATCTTATCAAGTGTTGTTTTCTATTTAGAATGTTTGCATACATACTTTCACAAACAGTTTTTAGAAAATTTCTTGCATTTTGAGTTAAAAACTCAACAATTTTGTTCGTTCTCAAATAAAAAATGTTTTAGGATCGGGCGGAAAAACTGAAGGGTCTGGTCAACGGGAAGGTCTAGAAATTCGAAACGCAAGCAGTGTTTTCAGACCTCACATTGGTAATGAAGATTTTAGGAAATTATTTTATGAATATGTACGTGAAACAAGACAGAACTAATTATGTGCAAAACAACAACAAAACATTTGTCGGTGGCATACATTGTTCATTAAGCAATATCCTCTTTAACTTGTATTAAAATAATCAACTCTATGACTAACGCAAAACATTTCTCCACTCCAAATCAGTTCTGATTGTATAATTCTAAGCCACCTGCGTTAAAAGGTTTATTAAGTTTACAAACTTAAGTATCCATTGCCATTCAAATTACATCATATATAACATTTGAAGAAGACAAATACATCGTATAGGTATTTCAGCTCAGGCAGGCTGCAGCTTTAAAACGTGTCCATGATATTACCTTCATTGGAAACCCTTTGGGAATCTTAGAATTCGTCTGCCAATAATTCATTTTATTTTCCCAAGACAGAAATTGAACTTGAATCATTCCATCCATAAAAGTTATGGGGGAAAACAGGAAGTTTGAAATAAAATAATAAAATATGACGTTTTCCTGCCGACTTATTACGACAATCTCCCAATTCTTAATGAAACATAATCTCATTGGTAGAAACAAGAACCGGTAACATACCATAAACTAAACACATTTATGGTTAAAAGTAAACATAAAAACCTCACACGCCACAAAATGTAATGAATTGACCAATACAAAGTGACACATACATAATGGGGTTGGTTGAAACAATTATAATATTTGAGCGATATTGGGTATTGTGTCCTAAAAGCATAAAATATAAGGTTTATTGTGCTAAATGTCTGTTGCGTCTTGGTGCTAGACGTGTTTTTGTGACGTTCTGTGTGTTGCGTTTTTTTACAGGCCATTTTGTCATGGTGCCCTCAAACTTGACATATCTACATTGTTTACAACATTCTTTCTTTAAACATCTCTTCAATGTATATGGCATATTTCATTAAGTTTTTAAAGATGATGACACGAAGACATGCCATGAACACGTCGAACTAACAACGTAAATAAAATTTACTGGGTAAAATTGTAATTCAGGAACACAAAAGCAGTTTAATGATAGTTTGGTAATATATCAAAATAAACAACCTCTTTCATTTTCCTTCGCAAGGCCAAATTTAAATCATTCAACGCGAAATGAAATATGACACCATTCCATAATTTAAAGCACAAAGTAATGTATAACATTGACATTTTAAAATGAGTTATGTACCTGCTAAAACGGTTTCTTAGAATATCTTCTCGCCACGTAAAGCGATTCGGGCTGTCACACTTGGTGGGACTATACGAAGACAGTCTAGGAACACTCTCACTTTCCCGCAGACACGGGTGACCATTTCTCGCCGTGGTATCCCGGTACGAACTCGTTGTACGCCTGTCCTTCAACGAGTACGAGCGATGGTGGACGCCGAAACGCATTTTCACTATATCCATGTTTTGTTAATGATTTGCTGTTGCCAGGAGAAACACAGGGGTTAGTTTGTGTTTTTCCTATTTTCAAATTGTGTTATGTTTAAACAAAATGTATACCATCGTGGTTTCATGTGCTTTATAAGCACACGCGTTTAGTTAAAATACATAAAAGCGTTTTTAACACATGCTTTCTATTTACTTCAACACGTTGAAATTGTTTATTTCGCAAACAAATTAAAATTAAAAAACCTCTAACATAAAACGTTATAACACAAAAACGAGTATGTCTACTCTTATAATGAAACAATGTCTATACAGCATATGAACAATAACAGTATTCAAACAAAAAGGGCTGTTGTATCGCGGTCAAATCGCTCGACATCTGAAATTGTATGTTTCCGTTCTATGAAGGAAGTACAAGTGCCCCATTGAGACTGGGGGCTCATGTTAGACAGCAAGATAACTGGCCATGAATAGGTCTTTACTGTGTGTGTACGTTTGTATTGTACGATATATATCCGGTCGAACGATATACTGATATACTGTTAGACGTTTAGTATACTCAGTTGAAACATAAAAGTACAACATAGCAACAATGCAAAATGATAACATACACTAGACGATGATAAGATGAATTGAAGAGATGTTCAGAAAAAATGTTGCAAACAATGTAGATAGGGTCAAGTTTTACAAATGCTTACCCTAACACGGAATGCATAACATAAATGAGTACTGATCGAATGAATGCGTCAACACACTTTTGACAACGCTATTTGTACTTATATGTATACAACTTGACGACCGGATAATGAATTTGTGCATCAGCATTTTCAAGGCGAATTGCATTCATAATATAAGTGTTGTGTATACGTCAATAAGAAAAACATGTGAATAACATTTAGGTGTGTTTTACAAATGCGGTTTTATAGCACCCACACAGTTATTAAATATCTAACATTTAATATAAAACAAAGATTATATAGATCCTTTTACATCTTGTAAATGATTTTCTTAAATGCCTAACTCACGGAAATGAGATAAATTAAACGAAAATACTATTTTGTAACACAATCTGTTTTAATAAGTGGTATTTAAAAAACGGCAATGCAACATCTCGGAATGCATAGCAAAACTGGAGAGCAATCATTTTAATGTTACTTTTTATAGCCTTTGGAAACAGTGCACTGTTCCGCAAAATTTCAAGCTCCGCCCAATGCGGCTGATATTCTTTTATCTTGTGAAGGCTTGTAAAGGGGTCTTTCTTTTGTGTTTTCTAGGTCAGATTGTCACCTGACAATATAATCCTTATCTACTGGATAAAAATTGATCTTGATAAAGATACCATGTGTACAAGGTCAACGGTGCATGAAGGTCTGCTAAGAATTGTTTGAAACTCATTAAGGATACATAGTAAAAATCTCGATACCCTTTTTATTGGTCATACATATAAGTAATATCATTGCAAAATGAATGGCAACATAAAAGGTTATGTTTTAGGACTAATAACAAACAATAATAAAACCTCACAGTGATGCTCAATTTCAATCTGTGGCACTACAGAAGTCATTTCGTCCACCAAGATAAGGTGACCGATGTGATGATTGTAAAATATTATAATATAAACGACCGAAAGACAAAATGTACGGGACACACATTTTACACAAAGTCCTTTTTAACTAATACCTTAATATGTTTGATTATTTTTAAAGTTGAGTACAATTAAATGATTACTTATGGTTAAACACAAACATGTAAACAAATCAGGTCTTGGTCAGTGTTTTTGATGATGCGATGCTTGTATCTTTCGACCAGAACTGTTTACATTTTACTTCTTAACGATACTGAATTCTACTACCGTCAATATGAGGAACTGCATATAGTTATCTATGCATATGAAGTTATATCTTAAAATGGCTCATGCGCTAGGGGGCGTCAGTGGTGTGGCATCATTCATTACTACTGATGAACAGCTTTAATAAAACCGAGGCTGCTGTTTTCTTGTGCAGACTATGCTTCCTGAGGGCTTTCCCTTTCATCAGTTTAATTATATCTTAAAATGGCTTTGTTGAAAAAAGTGGCTTTGTTTATTTATGTTGTGACCCATTATGTTGACACAGCTAAATAACTTGATTGCAATCTAAACAGTTGACTCGGTGGCGGAGAGGTAACGCTCCAGACTGCGATGCAAGAGGTCCCGGTTCAATTCCCGGCTCTAGCAAGGATTTTTATGTTTGCTCGTTTGTTTTTTTGTTGTGAATAGACCTTTTGTAAACCATTATTTTATTTGCTTGAACTTTTGCAATTCTTTTTGTTAATTCATTTCGTATACTATATGTCTATACTCTGCAAAGTTGGTCACCAATCATAAGGGTATAAAGATACAGACAGATCGGA
>Ga0224511_10001402_pt1 | contig 14481 bp, 6 predicted proteins | sample SF_May12_sed_USG_2_FD_169988 | JGI IMG/M metagenome (GOLD analysis project Ga0224511, IMG submission 169988) | Sediment microbial communities from San Francisco Bay, California, United States - SF_May12_sed_USGS_8_1 | ecosystem: Environmental > Aquatic > Marine > Sediment | place: USA...
TGTCATAGTGATCTGAACCAAACAAAAATGACCAATTAATAGGACTGAACATCAGAGTATTCTGTGTCTATACTGTTTTGATTTGTGGATGATCTAATGTCAGGGGTGTAAAAATGACAGGTGCACTCTTGCCCATCCCTACAAAATCTGCATAAGAGCAATTAAAGTCCAAGTGAGCCAACGCAATGAAATTTCCGCAAGAAGTGGCGAAAGCACTGCAAAAAGTGCAAATAGCAAATTTAAACCAGTATTTGACCTCTCTTTTATAAACAAATGCCAAATGTTTGGGGCAATATCCTAGCAGCGTCCCCTTACCAAGTTTTGTGTTAAACTAATAGAAAAATTATGGAATAAATGCTTATTTAGTGTTGATTTGTTGATACTACTGTTATGTTAACATTTATTCCCTAGGAAATGTTAATTTTGTTAACAAAGTAATCTTCTGTTTGAGGTGTTCAGGGGAGATTGCCGGGATAATGCTGAGTTTTGAGTGAATAAGCACTGATGCGACTGCCAGTGCATTGAACAATAATATGCATTTTAAAATAGAAAATGAAATTGCTATCATATTTGGGTTTGTCATTTATGTGTATTTAAATTTTATATTATTAATTTACATGGCCAATTAATTAAAACTTTTGGGTAACAAGCTTACTTTTTAAATATGACTTTACATTGAGTATTCTATAAAAATTGTAACAGTGCAGCTGGAATAACTTGTCAAAATCTTGACAGAAATATTTTTACCAAGAACTGTCCGCAGGTGTTTCAGTCGTGTTAAAGTGTCTTTCTTGGGGTCCACGACCTTCTGGGCTGCCTTTTTAATATCCCCATCTTTATTGGATTTCCTGAACTTCGCCAATGCCGACGACATTGGCCCGCTTGTCTATGTAAACACCATAAAATTGTTACATCTCGTCTGCAATATTTCTCATCAAAATGGCGGATGTTTATCCGAGCATGCGCAGATCGAATTTAAAGTAAAACACGGCTCACGACAAAGAATAAAACGGGACCCGCGAGGATTGATCAGAGTATACTCCCTTGATACATGAACGTAAAACACTGAACTTCGCAAATCTGATTTTATCAGCTACTGTCTTTATTTTTTATCAATATTTAGCAATACATTATTTTTTCCGTAGACTATGTAAAGGCAATTTAAATGCATAGCCAAATGCACATCAACATTAAATTTATAATCATTCGATATAAATTTGAGAAAAATACAGATAGAATATTTATTTAAAAATAGATTCATACCACATATAAAACAAATACAACAACGCAATACATATATTGTTATACAGTACAACAAGCAAGCAAACAAGGTATGTTCATAACCTTTTTCTTCCCAAATGAATACCTAATTATATAGAATTGTTTAGAATCTATATTGCAAGGAAAATATACAAAAAGGCCAACCTTGACAAAAATGAAAACCAAGCAAAAAAGAAATGGCATTTGCAGAAACACTTGCGATTAGCGATTTTAAAGTTGCGAAACTAGCGATGCGGTCGTTGATGAAACGGCCCCCAGGCCTGGCCAAAAAAGAACACGTACAGCATAACGTCGTTGGAACGTTGAGGTTAACGCTACAATGACGTCACGTTGTACGCATAATTATCCTGTCACCAGTGCATTCGGGACCCCTCGGCGATTTCTTCATAGATTGATTTCCTCAGAGCGTAGACACGAAATTGGCCGAGTAGTTACGAATGTCACCAGTGCTGCCAACCACTGCCGTTCATACATGTGGACCAGAAGCTTCCGTTCCGGTTTAAAAAGGAAACATGGAGGTAAGAACATAGTATATATCTAAAGCGATATTGGATGAAATGGACATAGGTTTTTAAATGTTACGTTAACGTACAACGTGCCAGGGCCAGGCCAACCTGACGATACCACTTAATTATAATTGCCGGAATTACAATGAAAGGAAATCTTCTTCTAAACTGTTTGGTGAAGCATTGATCCAATTTGATAACAATACACAGAAATACAGTGGTGAGAGGAATTCCGGGACAGTGCAAGGTATTCCGGAACACGTAATATCTCATCAATGCTGTTTGCGGACTCAAGTCGGGAAACGTATCAAAATAATTTTAACTGTCAAGCTAGTTCATGCACTGTTTTAGTTAAGTGGTATGTTCAAATGGATAGACTGTCATTAGTTGTGACAAGTGCAATAAAGTATACAGAACAGAACTGTTACAATAAAGAAAGGAAAACAAGTTCTTTGACTTCTTGTCAATATTATTTGATAACAAAAAGACAACAGTATTGCAAGAGGACACATTTGCATGGAAAAAGTACATATATATCAAACAGCATTCCAATCAACATATTAAGATACTTCTTTTCAAGATTTACAGTACAAAATAGTAATGGCAGTGCTCCCCAAAACACTATCCTAGTTAAGTATTAAATACAATTGACTTATGTGTGTGCCTTAATTATGTAATAATAACAAGGCAACTATAAGCCATTTTTCTGTGACTGTACAAAAACACAGACTCTTTGGTACAATTTAACGGAATTTCTTAAATTTAATAACATTACAATAAAAATAACAAGTCTAGACTAGATGCATTGCTTGGTATTACTATAGGAAGTCACTGTTACAATATATAATCAGTAGGTAAACTTTTACAAAATACTGCTACGCAATACTGGTCCTTAACTTTTTTGAGGGGTATATTAAATTGCATTAATAAGCTTAAAGAATAGATATATATATTTAAAGAGTGTATGTCCGATTCTGTCACTAATTTCAATTATGTAGCAGACACAAAAATAAGTGTATCGATTAAAAAAACTAATGCCAACAAATGCACATTAAGCGAGATATTTCTAACTGAAATATTAAAATCATTAGCGGCGTTTTAATAGTGGTAAGGGACAGGTAATCCAGAATTACAATTTGCCTGTTGAGTGCAACAATTTAAATTTAGAGTCCGACCAATCAGAAGCCCTCGGTCATTTCTTCGGAAAACGACACTCTCCGAAAAAGTCCGTAAACTTCCGAGACTAGTTTAATCACGAATGGAGTCCTCATTGTAGGTTAACAATAACCGAGATTTATGGGCAATCAACAATTTATTCGGTACATATCGTGAATACATTTTTTGCGTATTTTGCAATATATTTCCGTATTATGTTATTATTTTATACTTTTTGACGATAAATTACTACTTTATTTTAAAAGATTTAATAAATAGCTGATAAATAGCTGATTAAAAGATCGGACATATCCCCTTTAATGAACCTCAACAATCACATTTCACTCTTTTACCATTTTTTTTCAATTATAAAAAGAAAAACAAATGAAATATTTGTCACTTGTTTGCCTTAACCAAAAGAAATTTTGAAATCCACTCGAACGTGATGAAAAATATTCAGTTAAATAACTCAAGTATTGTTTTAAAACATGTGTCCCGGAATTCCTTACACGACCTACCTTCAATTTTTACGGTTTTGTGCGTTTAACAAGCGTGTGGTGCAAAAAAGAAGAAGTCATGTAAATAATTACCATTTACAAATAATACCCCCAAAATAAAGTGCAATTACCTTTACGTTAAGGTTTAATAAGTAGTTGTTTCTGCTTCGTGCATTTTCGCCTACCAGTGCGACGTAAAACGCACTCTCTGTTACATTAGAAAAACATTGGCAACTGAATAACCTAAATCACCCGAAATCTTTAAAATCGTTAAATCTATTAAATAAACATTATATTCAATTACCAAAATATAAAACACGATATGCTTATAATATTTATGGAAATATTGCAATTAGATTGTTATGCGGATCTACCCACGTCCCGGAATCCCTTACATAACTGTATATAGTTTGTGTATTGTCATAGCTATAATTATGTTTTACAAGTAATTTTAATACGACTGAACATTAAGTGCAATATTTTGCTGAACAACTTGGGCGCAAGTTTCAATCTGTTACACGGTTTCAATCAGGCAGCTGGAATCTTTTTAGTAATGCTTAAGACATCACTTTGAACGAAAACAAGTACACATGGAAACATATGGAACAGAACTGTTATAAGCCTAAGAGTTAATTGCAAATATTTCGTACACGTGTGATAATTACGTCTCCCAATCTGATCTGGATGACTAGCATGGTTAAGGTGACCGATACTGAGTCGATGTCCTTTTTCATATATATATATTTGTAGAATTAAACTTATATATGTTATGGTATTAAAAATCAAACATTTTTAAAGTACGAGGGTAAATTGTGTTTATTTTAGTCTACGAAATAATTGTATATATAATTCTTAAGTTATGCCAACAATTATGAGCTGTACGCGATGTAGGTATATTCGTTTTCGACGGGAGTTACAATGCTATTAAAATGAAATAAAATTGCATTAACGTATTTTTGACAACTCAAATATGAAAGTCAATCGTTTGAAGATAAATCAGAATCAATTAAGGCTTTGAAGTATAGTGATCATACAATATAGCTCACTTTGTGTTTATCTACAGACAAATTACATTTTTGGCCAACTATGTTCGAACCCAAGTTGAAATTAAAAAAATGCCATTAAAACCCTTTAAATTTACATTTTAGATCTAGTGTACATTTTTTTGCTCCTATATATGTTGATTATGCATCAACATGAAGTGCAGGCGTAATTAAAATGGATAAGTATCTTCTGCATGATTTAACAGTGAAAGGGATAAAACATAAATTATAAGCATTAAGGACTACAAACTGTGAACAAAAACACACATTTGCAGCAATACAGAAGAATCATAATTTAAGCATAAACCAACTATCATAAAAGAATACGACTTATCACCAGGCGAATTTTGCCTTTTTTTTAAATTATTTTATTTTTGAAACAAGAATAAACAGTTAGAATATTTTTAATATTAAGGAAAATTAAGGCGAGGAAAAAAATGAATAATACTTTCCTTTTACATTTTATACACTATAAAAAAATTCATTGTTTGCTATATCAATTCAATGATAATTAACTTAGCATTTTTGCGTTGACAACGCCATTCTCACTCAGTCCGTAATCCTTAAAATAATGCACGTGGATGCAAATGCGTGTAAAATCTTACATCTAAGCGTGATTAATGGTGTGTGTACAGATGTTGTCGGTAGATTTCAAAACCAACAGCAAAAACGTTTTCAATCACATTTATAGGTTTGTCTTCATTATCACAAACCATTTGCTGACAAATTTTCACGTCGGTGGATTACTTTTTATGAGTGTGTAGCAGTGCCGTGAGTAAACTGATAATTTGACTTTGTTATGTTTTATTTGGATACTTTCTAATGTTTTAACACAAGTTTCCATTTCATGAAGTTGTTTTTAATTAGTTTTATATGTATGTTAAAATATAAATTCCTACGGGAACGCCATATTTATGCCCCCTTTGAAGAAGTGGCGGGCATATTGTTTTGCTAATGTCAGTCGGTATGTCGGTCCGTCCGTCCGTCCGTCCGTAGACCAAATGGTTTCCGATCATTATCTTAAAGACTTTTTATCACAGAGCTTTCATATTTCACATGCTGATTGGTCTTGGTAGGGACAAGACCCCTATTGATTTTGGGTTCACTAGGTCAAAGGTCAAGTTTACATGGGTCACTTTTGTTAAAAAAATTAAAAATGGTTTACGCTCATTCTATTAGGAAATATTTATCTTTCATATTTCACATGCTGATTGGTGTTGGTAAGGACATGACCTGTATGGATTTTCGGTTTACTAGGTTAAAGGTCAAGGTCACAAGGGTCCTTTTTGTAAAACAATGGTTTCCGCTCTTTATCTTGAGAGATAGTTATCACAAAGCTATAATATTCCACATGCTGATTGGACTCGGAGAGACCCTTTTTGATGTTTGAATTACTAGGTTAAAGGTCAAGGTCACAAGGGTCACTTGTTAAAAAATGTACAAATGGTTTCTGCTAATTATCTTGAGAACTATTTAACACATAGGTTTCATATTTCACATACTGATTAGTCTTGATAGAGACATGACCCATATTGAAATTGGGGTTTTTAGGGCAAAGGCCAAGGTAAGAAGGGTCATTTTGTAAAATAATAGTTTCTCCTCATTATCTTGAGAACTGTTTATCACAGAGGCTTCATATTTCACATGCTTATTGGTCTTGGTGAGCGCTTGATCTCTTTTTATTCTTTCGGTCAAAGGTCAAGGTCACAAAGGTCACTTTTGTAAAAAAATGCTTTCCGCTCATTTCGTTGACAACTATTTATTACAGAGCTTTCATATGTAATGTTTTGATTGGTCTTTGTGAGGACAATACCCCTATTGATTTTTGCTTGAATATGTCAAAGGGTAAGGCCACAAGGGGCACACTTGTAAAATAATGTAAACATGGATTTTTGCTCATTATCTTGAGAGCAAAGCTTTTATATTTCACATGCTGATTGGTCTTGGTGAGAACAAGAGTCAATGAGTTTTTAAGTTCACTAGGCCAAAGGTCAAGCTTACATGGGTCACTTATGATAAACTATGTAAACAGTTTCTACTGAACATCTTAAAAATATTGATTATAAAGCCTGAAGTCACTTACTCCATCCCTATTCACAAAGTCACATCATGTCAATCATCCCATATCTATAATATGAACCTTTTTACAGGCATCTTTGTACATATTAATCGCCCTTCTATCAAAAACCCTTTTGACAAAAGGCGCCAGGGGTGCATATGTGTCGTTCGACATTTCTTGTTTATTAATTATAATTGTTATTGAACGATTGTCAATTTAAGGTGGCCACAAAATTGAACTAAACAGTTATTGTCTTTTTGTTTATAGAAGCTACATTGAAAATGCGTTTGGTGGCTCTTCTATCTATTACACTGGTGGCACTTCTGACCAAAGCTGCTGCCAATCGACCGTCGTCATCATGGTACCATGAAAACTGTGTTTGTCGTCAAGCAGAGCCGGGTACCAAAATAAAGGGAAGGACATTTACTTCTGAGGAGGAATGCATGAACGCATGCAATGTTCTATGTATGTATTGTTAATATGTTCATATTGGTTTCCTATGATAATAATAAAAAAAGTTAATTAAATACTTAAATTATTTTAAATGAAAAAAGACAAGTGAATTCATGGTCATGATTTTCAAAGGACGTGTTCGTCACGTTTTTAGTTTACTGTTATACGTGTATTACACAGGCATTGGGCTAACAGTGCTGATTTTCGGGTTTTCTTCATCAAAAAGTTTTCTTGTTTCAATATGATTGAGAGGGTGATATTTACGCATGTTTTAAAACACCCTTTATATCTTTAAGGAGGCAACCGCAAGTTACCAACCTTTTTTGAGAATTATGACTTGTCAAGTGTTTAGAATTAATTTAACCCACAACTTAAACGTTTTATTTAGTATGTAAATAAACCTGTTACATATAAACACAAATATACCAAGCATTGCATGATTGACGTTTAAGGCACAAGCGCCGTAAAACCATGTGGATGTAAGCCGGTGGTCAACTGCTTTGTAGATCCGTGCAGCGTGTCAAGCTGCACCAATTATCCAGATGCCACATGCGTGTAAGTACTGGACATAGCTTTAGTATTACATTTTTTGTTAATTTAATCATATTATTAATTGTGTTTAATTTACAGTACAGTTAAGGTTACCGGCGATTGGTAGACAAAGGGAGTTAAAAGAATGAAACCGGCAAATAACGAACACCACTGTTGCGATTGAGGTGCGGGGTGACGTGATCCATAGGCAGTACCAAATGCCTGATTGCTGGTCCAGGGGCCCGGGTTTTATCCAATTCTCTCACAAAATTACTAAATGGTGATATAAACTAGGAAATAATCCCATGTAGCAGTGCTTTACTTTTGGTACGTTAAATAACCGGGTTTTATGAGTGTTGGGTGGTCCAGTATCTTCTATTTTGGTCTGTTTGTACGGCAACTAGCAATATGAATGCTCCGATGCCGGAAAGGAATGTAGGAGTGCGTCAATAACAAAGGCAAATACATACACGCCACATTCACGTCACATACACGTCACACATGCATTGTAGTTAAAAGTCTTGTTTGTTGTAACGTAAAACGTTTTTAGATTTTGTTGAGATAAAACATTCTGTTGTTAATTTGTGTTTCCAGGTCAAATTACTGCGGCGGCTGCAACGCTGAGTGGTTTGATGCCTATGGCAACGATGTCACCTTGTTGTGTAATACTTACAAATAAATGATATAAGGCAATTATATTTTTTGTAGTCTCTATACATCTAGGCCAACCGTTAAATCTGTCTAATCATATATATCGAAAATATATCGAAAATGTCCGTTTTTAAAAACTTTAATAAATGTTTTTAGTTTTCATTTATTTCAGCAATTTAAAGATATTCTATTCCTTTTTAGCATTTACGCATGGGTTTTATTATTATGTTTTTGCAATAAAGTACACAAAAGGTTGGCAGACCTGGGCAGGGATAATGGATTTACCACCTTCCCTGTGGTAGTTGGATGTTGGGGCTTTCCTGCCCAATCAGTAAAGAAAGCATTGGGAACTCTGTACACGAAGTGCTAGTCCAGGGAAAAACTCAGTACGAGCTCTCAGTAAAGCAGATGAAAGAGCGTCCAGTTGACTTTGGCGATGGAAGCCAGCACAGACAAGCGATGCTTGATCCACACTGCTGCTTCACAATCACTAGGGTGTACCAAGATGGAGAACAAACACTTGTCCAGTTGGCTGATGGGCACTGATGGTGCCTGTGTTACGCAGTAAACGCTATTGTAAAATTCGAAGCAAACAACTTGCAACATTTGCTTTCAACAAGACTGATCAATATTAAAGACGTTGTGACAGCCGCTGGTATGCGAGACATTACTGTAAATGAGTTACGGCCTGCCAGACGATATAATGAGCACAGAAATAGGGAAGCATCACGTCCAAATTTATTAAATACAATTTGGTACTTAAATAACTTATTGTCATGCCTATTGTCATTTAATCAGTTCTCTAATTGATAAAATCAGCGTGGAAACGTAAAACATACGACATTACATTCAACTCCTTTCATCAAACAAAATGATCATTGAGGTCAGTAAACCTTACCCGCGTTTCTGGATTTCACCAATACGGGCCCCCGCAAGCAGCTGACTACTTCCTCACATGATGGGTCTGTTGTGTGGGACAACTGAACGAGAATGCCTAGTATCAATCATCACGGCGAAAGTTTGCTGCTCCCGTTGGATCACTCATGGTTAAATGTACTTGTGCTTAGTAAATAAAAGATATATAGTTTTTTAAGTTATATTCTAAGAAAAAGGGAAAGCCGCCAGGAAGAAAAACCTGCATGGGGAATATATAAGCCGCGGTGTTATATAAGCTGTTCATTAATTGTAATGAATGACGCCACGCCACTAACGCCCCTAGCGCATGGGCGGGATGCACACAAAAGTTGAACATTGAACAAGTCCAGTGCATGCATGGTATTTATGGACATTTGATATAAACATATTGTATAAACAATTTTCCATTAAGAGCTTATGTTGCCGCCAGACAGTCAAGCACAAATGCTGATGTTATTTTGAGTTTGTTTTTCTAGAGGTGTGGAAGAATGTGTCCTCCATTCATATCTATAACTTTGTCATTCTTAGAGGAGCTTCTACCTGTTATGTCAACATCCCTGCCACATCGGTGACCAGTGAACACGAGACGCCACCAGGGACGCCATGGTATGTCAGCTGGCCACAGTCAAGAGGACACCGTCTCTCATCAAAGTCCTCGTCTTCATGTACTTCTTTCTTTTCGTCCAACTCTGCAACCTTTATCACCTTAGCATCTATCACCTCTTCAGAAAAGCTAATGTTACTGCATATCACTAATAAGGCGCTCATATGAGAATTTGAACACAAACAAGAATGCCATATACTAGGCAGGCTATGCTTTCTGAGGGATTTCCCTTTCATCAGTTTAGTATACACTGGGAGTTATTTTTGAGGTAGTGTTGCGTGAACTGAAATCTTTAAATTAGCAAGTATCCTCGGAATCTGAGTTGTTAACATTGTAATATCCAACTGTTTATCGTACAACTTACATATAATTGATGGTTTTGTTTTTGTTCAACAAAGTGTATATATTCGTCAGACTCTCGGGGATCATAGATTGATTGCAATTTTTTAAGAAGGGGACCGACCAATGCTGTGCAGGCATCGATGGGATGGTATCCACCATTACAAAGGTGAAACCCTTTATAATACGAGGCTGCTATTTTCCACATGCAAGTTGTGGTTTTTGTGGACTATTGTTTTCTCTTTACCTCGCAGTTTAATTGCACATGCCTTCACTCTTACCGAAGCGCTAAACGGATTTGGATGTTTGCCTTAATGAGGCAGAGACTGTGTAAGATGAAAGTCCGTTGCACTCGTAATCAAAGCAAATCATGGTTGCGGTAGTGGCTTCACCACTGATGCAGATATTGTTCAGTATGATCACTTATGATAGAAATGTATATATCACACCAGAATGTAATAAATATCAGGTCTATTTATTGCGCATTTATTGCCTTGGATGTTTTAATGATTACTAATGCACATTCACTTCGCCTTATAAGACTGAACTTTACACAGTGCTGACAATGAAAACGATACTCAAAGAAAAAAAAGGGTGCAAACAAGGCAGACTGGGTCAAGTTTAAGGGCACCATGAAAATGTGGCCCCTACAAAATCAAACACTGCATAACGAAAAACACGTACAGACGACTAACAAACAATAAACCCATTAAACAATTTTTAATAGTGTTTATTTATAAAAATGATTTTTTCAACAAGTACTGAGGTACCATCTTGATACAGTATAATTATGGTGTTTATTGGGGAGGGGGATCAAACACATTCATTGTATATTTCTCTTTTTTCATATGGTGAATCTTTTCTTATTTTCATTTTGAACGAGATAAATAACAAACACAATTTTATTCCCAAATCATTTCTCAACGCGTAATGATGTTTATTGACCATAGCAATATATTTTTCTATTATTAGATGTCTTATTTTTTATATTATGTTTTCATTTTTACAAGAAATCACCTAAATTGCACTCGGATCCAGAAAAAAACTTGACAAAACGATTCGTTTCGAGCAAGACATATGTCGGATTTGACAGTTATTAACACTAGCTGTCACAGGTTACCTGTTTAATAGAGCAATATGTTTTTCATTGAAGAGTATGCGGGGTAACATTTGTCTTACCTTCCGCTTAGTTAACTGCATATGGTTTTTAGAAACAATTTTGGTTTGTTGTATTTTTTTAAAAGGTATCATTTGTTTAGTATTTAAAATGAAACCACCAGAATGAAATCATAGTCACTCAACTTTCACACGAAAACATATCGTTTACCGTTTTCACAACACTCTTTAAGTTCAGCTTGACTTTGTTGTGATGTTACTGTAAGAGTTGGAAAATTGTAACTCTATTTTGTATTTTAAGGAAAAACAAACAAAATAATATCAACATTCATTGAGACACATTTCGTCTTGCGATATATTACTCATTAAATGTTTGCCAATATATTAAATGCAGTAATACATACATTAAACGAATACAATAAATTCCATGGCAACATATGTTGTGCCAAATAATCTTGCATCAGAGTATATGCACGCTTTAATGCCTGCAATATGTGTCAAAAGATGTCTTGAATGACTGACCTGATTTAACATGCTTTTAAGGTGGGATTAAGTCAATATAGACTCTTCAGATGTATAAATCTGTATAACATAACACATATTACAGGAAACAAAGTTATATTTAGGCCGTGCTACCATTTATTGAAGTAATTGATGTGTTGCGAGTTGCTAATAGGCTAAACCACACATCACGACGTCCATCACCTCAGTCCGTATTCTTGTCTTGGCGTAGAAGGATCGGTAAAGCCTGTCGTAAGTACACTTGCACTTGTGTTTCGTGGCTACGTTGTTATTGATTTTTTTATCCGAAAAACTTGTTTTATTTTATTAAATAGTTTTAATATGTCTTGATTTATGTTTTTAAGCCTTACACTTTTTTAGCCGGATAAGTTAAACCTGTCTAAGTATTTTTTGAATTTTGTACACACTTTGTTGTTGTTTTTGTTTAGAAAAAAGCAACCTAGAATGAATGTTTGATTTTATTAAATGCCTTTAATATGTGTTCTTTTATGCATTTTAAAACCCATACAATTAACTAAACAGACGTTTTTGTTCGATAACGAATAAATAAGATTTGAGGCCAGGCCTGAAATATAAATGAGTTTTAATAAATATGAAACTCATATTAAAAACTCCATTTGAGCGTCTTACTTTTCATACATATATTTGTGTTTATTTCAGAAACATGCATCTGGCCATAGAAGCAACGCTTTGCTTTACCGCGGCGGTCCTTGTAACGGAAACAACCGCAGGACGCCCCAGGTTTTGGTACCATGAACACTGCACCTGTCTCCAGGCAGAACCTGGCACTAAGCTGAAAGGCAAGAACAAGTTTAGGTGGCAGGAGGATTGCATAGCAGCATGCAACGTTTTGTGTAAGTAGAGACATTTTTAAAGAAGTAGTTTTATTTGGAAATTGATAAGACGCAAACCACTGTACTCATAGGTCTGTATTTATATAAAATAAAAATGGTAGGTATTGTTGATATGTAATGTTCACATATTCGATAATTAATTTAAGTACAATCGACAATACAACATTAAAGCATTAAAATATTTAAAGGTCCTTGAAGTGCATTACCGGTTACTTTGTTGTTTTGCCCCTCAGATTAAAAACGACATGCAGTGGTTTACGCGCTACCTCATTTTTCTTAATTGACCCTAATTTACTGTACATATATTCCCCTAGGTATAAGCGAAACTAACATTTGCGGATGTTTGCCGTTGTTCAACTGCTTCGTGGACCCATGTCAATTTGCAACCTGTCCGAACTTCAAGGAAGCAGAGTGTGTGTAAGTATTGATAACATAACTTGTTAACAGTTCATGTCTAGATCTTTTTTAGACTCAATTGCAATCTCGTGCATATGCAGGACTAGCATTAGTGAGCATACGAGTAAAACTAAGATTTAATTTAGTTTAAAGATGTTTCCATTTCGCAAACAGCTTACATGAACAATATATACGTGTACACGTATTGTTTTCAAGATCCTTTTAGATATGCACAGTTTGCATAATCAACATACTACAGTGGATTATTTTAATATTCTGTAAACATTCTTACAGTGAAATTTCTTGTATATGTTTCTGACGACCCAGATCCAACTACTGCGGCGGTTGCAACGCTGATTGGTTCGTAGATGGAAAGAAAGTCACGTGTGGCGGGGATGATGATTGATTGGTGCTTGGCAGTGGAGTTGTTGGGCGCTATAGTGACACAGAATTTCAGCTGTTTTAATGGAATAATAGAATAAAATTTATCAGACATACGTGTCTTTCACTCAATACGTGATTGAATGTCAATCATAACTTTAAACACCATTTTAAATGATTAAATGTTTTTTATTATTCAAACAATATGTTTTTCCAGGTAATAGCCCTTATACATGTAAAACGACATGTTTAATTGCAGTGCGTAACTTGTTTACATAGATGCGTTAAATGTATATACAAATTCATATAATTATTAACTATGATATATGATATATGCAATAAATTCAGGGCATAATGGCGTCTGTAAAATGTGATGTAAAATGTATAAGTATTCCTCAATGCGATTTGCCTACCCATATGTAAAGTTTCATGTTGATTACCGGTATTCTACAAAGAAGCTGCGTATGATAATGTACGCATTGAAGATCTACGCAGAAGATCGCATTTTTTACTGTAAAATACGTATATTTGATAAAAAAGTTTAGGTCGTCATCAATTCATCAACAACTCTACCTTGTGATGTATGCAATCTATTTCTGCTAGGATAATGTTCTGTAAGGAGGTAGGTTCACTAACCACCAAATTTGGCCCCATCTCAGAAATTGATAGAAACCGAACAGAGTTCAGTACTAAGCGTTACATTTCAGAAACTGGCATTATTTAAGCAGACTGTGATACTATGACGTCACCATGGCGACGTAATAAGAGCACCTGTTAAATCAATTAAATGTTTAATTTGATATCGGGCTTGTATGTAAAACTCATATTCCATGTTTTATACTGATACTAAATTTATATAAAACATTTTTTAATAAACAGACTTTTAGCTCAAATCTCACTCGCGGCATGTCGAGATCTTAATTTCCAAATCCATAACGATCAGTGTGTTTGATATATGATTCATCTTGAACAAATAGTGTGTCTGTTTAAGTGAATACATGGGTATATGAGAAGTAATCAGAAGGTGTGCAAAGAAAAAAACAGGAACCGTTCTTTACAATTACTAGAAAATTACTGTGATAAATGGAGTCTTGAAGTAAACACGTTAAAGACGAAAGCCATGGTATTTCGTAAACGAGGTGATGTAAGACCAAATGAAATATTTGTCTATAAAGGCA
>Ga0224511_10001403_pt1 | contig 14481 bp, 9 predicted proteins | sample SF_May12_sed_USG_2_FD_169988 | JGI IMG/M metagenome (GOLD analysis project Ga0224511, IMG submission 169988) | Sediment microbial communities from San Francisco Bay, California, United States - SF_May12_sed_USGS_8_1 | ecosystem: Environmental > Aquatic > Marine > Sediment | place: USA...
TTTACATTTGAAAATGGAGTTCTGCTCTTGCGCTAGGGGGCGTCAGTTGTGTGGCATCATTCATTACTACTGATGAACAGCTTCAATAAAACCGAGGCTGCTGTTTTCTCGTGCAGGCTATGCTTCCTGAGGGCTATCCCTTTCATCAGTTTGTTTAACAGGATTAGCATAGTCACATAATATCACCATAGATGTAAGCAAATTCTATATTTCACATTTAGCATGCAAGCAAGAATGTTGAAAAGTATATTCTGTTTCTTTAACAAAAATAATAAAACAAAGCTTGTTAAGCGCGATATTGAATTCGGAAATAGGCTACATGTCTGACGACCACAGTTTATCTTTTACACAGTTGGAGGCTCTATGACGACGATAACAATGCTAGATCTCCTGTTCTAAACATACATGAAACCTTCTGAAACCTGGAACTTGTATCCGAAACCTAATAGCAACCTTTCTCCTGGAGAGGAACATTCAATCGAAATGTGTCTCCAGGCAACAAACAAACAAACCTATCTACATTTCTGCATGCATGTCTTCCTGCACAAGTCGGCATGCCCATACACATTGACACGACCATAACTATTAAAGCTTTGCCTGAAAAACAAAATATTGTATTAACAAAATATTGTATTAACAAAATATTGTATTTAGTGACGAGTAAATCAGTTAAATGTAGTGTTATATTTATGGAAATAAAAGCGTTTGTTCAATCATATTTAAGTGGGCAAACCCAGTGTTAACAACTACGAAGAGCTCGAACTAAGGAGAGACATTGACGTCACCTCACCATACACCACATTAGGGAACAGTCAGTTATGGTGCATAACGTTTATTGTAAATATAACTCCAATATAAGGTCATGCCCTGTAAAACAGTGTATATCTTTTCTGTTGTCAAAGTATGTGCAAAAGTAATGAAAGTTGGTGAAACTCAAACGTCATAAGAAAGACATGCCAATCTGATAAATATGTAACTTTTATTACACCTACAAGGGTCAAATTACTTTCATTTAGACAAATGTGTAAATATTTGTCGATAATGTTTATTTTTTATTTCAGAATTAAACCATGGCGGGTATGTAGTAATCTTTAAATTTGAAAAGAATTTTATTTGTTGTATTTGTTCGGAAAAAAAACTTTTTTCGCCATGTGCTTTTTATTATACATGTAGGTTACTGCTTACTTGTAGTTAAAAAGTAAGTTGAGTAAGTTGTAAACAAGTATGGCCAAAAGATTCATACATTACATTTATTTTTACATTTCAAATAAAATTGCGTATTTGTTCTTACACGGTTGCTTTACTTTATATGCATGATTTTGGTATCAATGTACAGCCTGCACACATATTGCAACCGTTTTTAAGCTTATTTGTGGCTTTTAGTGTACTTGCATATTTCAATTGTTTCAGCCAGCGGAACCAAATCGAGAAGATAGATGGTGGAAGGACACATGTTGAGTACGCGAACTGTCAGAATGACCACTTGTACCAAAACACTTTTTGAAAATGTTATATGTAGATGAAGAATTGATTTTTATTTATCGCGCACATATTGATAATAAACGTTCAGATGGAGGTTTGTAAACTCCGTGAAGCGCGCAAATTTATATGTTTAGTCTGTAAATACATCATATTATTAAGATTTTAAATTTAAATAACATGCCGTCAACTTTAAACGCTGTTACGGTTGTAAATGTACATTTGTAAGACCGAAGCCAATTTCTATTGGTTATGCACCGTTCCGCAAATTCAAACTCCTCCCATTGCGGTATATTTTCTTTGATGGTGTGAAGGCGTTTATCACAAACATAAAGTATGCTTTCGTTTGTGATTTCTATGTCAGATTGTCACCTGCTAATATAATCCTAATCTATTGTATTAAAATTGATCATGAAATTTAATAAATGATCATGATTGCCAGTTGCGGATTTCTCCATTGGACATTGAGATGACTAATCAACGCATTTGTCCTCAAGTGTTGATCTTTTTCTGTTGTTAAGTAGTAAAGCAATACATTGTGAACATAATTATTTTGACAAGGGCGCGGGGCTGATAGTTAGCTGGCGTTTTTTTAAAAGAGAAAATCATTTGTTTGCCATTGAATATCATTTTATCTCGTATAATAATACAATAATGTCCCACTTTATGTACATATATAACGCTATTGCTATCGTGGATTGTGTATCAGTAAGGCAAAGCAAGGAGTCGGACCCCCAGCTGGTTAAGGCATTGGCCACCATACTAAACACTGTTGGTCATGTGTTACTAGTGTTACGCACTCATTCACGGACATGCAAAAGATATGACATGCGTGTGGAAACCTAACCGAAGACAGACTGCCGTTCTGCATGTCATGTGAAAAGCAGCGCAAACGCCTCGTGTACGCCATCTATGATCAGTGTGGTGTAGAACAGTTTAAAGCTAAGCTAGTTAAAGTGCCTATCTTTTAAAGACCAGTATACATGAATAATAGATCTTGCGACACAATTCTTTAATCTTTAACCAAGATTTCCTAGCATCACTTTTTTATTAGATCGTGTCCGTAGTGAAATAGTCAGATCATATAATTATCGTGTTTGACATTCTTAAAGCAGTATACGTGTTACGTAATCTGCTCATTTTGTTTATGCAAAATGATTTAAACAATATTTGTTGTTGAGCGTCTCATTGTGTGTTAGCTCATACCACTGAAGACATTTTCAGTATTTTATGGCTAGCATTGTATATTTGTAACTTCTGTTGTTTGTTTGTTAACTTGCTTATGTTGTATTGTTGTGGGTAGTTATTATATATTTCAATAAGTATTGTATTCTAAGCATCCTGTCATATTAAATTTCCCTTTTTGAATCTTTAAAACAATACACTAACTCTTTTATGCTGAAAGGTTTATGTTATGCTGAAAGGTTTATGATAAACCTGATGGATTGTAACGTTCACATGTTTAGCAAACGGATTTCAAGGCAATGCAGTTGTGTTTACATGTGGGCCGCAACTTTGAATAGCTTTTGAGCTCTTTGTTTTATTCTATTCCTAGTGTTCCAGGTCTTTGTCTCTGATGATTAGGTGGTGTAGCATTTACATAAAACCCACAGTTTACAACTTAATATGCTTTTGATTAACAAAAAAAGTATAAAACACTGTTACAACGTTTATTTTGGTGGAAAGAGTGGACAATTAAGACAAAAAATAAAACAAACCAGATACATACGCAACCGCAAAACATGTGTTTTTGTTTTGTGAACTGAAATGAAAAAATAGGCAAATTGGATTTATATACTATTAAAATGAATATTTATTGTTTTATATACTATGTCTCAAAATTTGGACTAATACCCTCACACCGCTTAGTCAAACGTTTTATAACGCCCAACAACAAAATATTCCAAATATAGCGGAATTTAATACTTAAGTGTTAAACAAAAAAATGTTAATATTTTCAAAGTAATAAGACCACTTTCTGTTCTTTTTGAGGATTTTCCCTTTTCTTAGTTGAAATAAACATATTAACATACGTATACAATAATACTCTTATGACAGGTAATGTGAACATCCTAAACAAAGACGTTGAAACCTATGTACGTCCAAGTTATAAATACATACATATTATAGGTAAAAATAGTTTGTATAATACAATTATTAGAACAAATATTACGATTACAGTGAAATATATGGCGTTGTTATATTTTCGCTTTTTGCAAAACTATATTGGTGCGAATTCGTAATCGACAAGAAAGTTTCACATGCTTAATATCAAGTATTACATTAATACTGTAACAATGAAACATGCCTATTATCAATGCGTAATTATAACTTATGAATTAGAACTTTATCAATTACAATGACATATTCTGTAACTTAAAACTGCAAGTTTTGAAGAAAAACATCAAATGACAAATATTTATCTTTGGTCGTCAATGTTATAGTTATACAACAATTTACAAGAAAAACGCAAGCACACATGTACAATAAAGAGGCCGAAACAATACACGATTTCGAAATATAAATAAAGATGTTATATGGTGAGTTCTATAAGTGATTAAACATATTGTGTTTAAGCACTTTGGTTAGTATTTTTTTACATTCTGAAAGGTCTATGAACATAAGACATATTTGGAATAAAAAAACAACAATATCCTGAAAAATATAATGTAATAAGCTTTCAAGTTTGACCAAAAAACAGACGTAACTAGTCTGCAAAAAATAACAAGGATCCAACACAACAATGTACAATAAAAAACAACAGTGTTCGATATCTCCAGTGCCGCAATTATGAGAGCATTCTGTAAAGATACACGTTTTCCCAGAAAAGTTCGAACTTTTGCATCGGTAGTTTAAAGTTAAATAAAAAGTAAAATATCAAAATAATGTTAAATGTAAAAACCAGGCAAGTTTGATAAAAGGCGGTGTGCAAAATTAACAAAATTGAAACGTCTGCAAAACCTATAGATTTTAATAATTACATTTTTCTTTCGTCTCAATTCTTTTTATACATATCAATGCGATATGTATTGTTGATGGTTTATGGCTACTAGTTCAAACATGCGTTGGTTTACAGTTACAGTTACTCTAACCCTAGGTTACAGTGATCATCCATAAATTATTTGTAAGTAGCAAGTGAAACAAATTCATTACGCCAATGTGTGTATTTCATAAAAGTCCTGTTTGAAGTTGGGCCCTGTTAACATGTGACCCTTTCAATTGGCATTTGTTAAGCACTCTGTAAAACCCTTTATAGCGAAACACTGCAAGTACGTATAAGCCCAGCCTACAATCCAAAAGCAGCGTGATCAGGTTGGCTAGTGGCTGCATGCACCGCCTTCTTATCGCAGTAATGACGAAGACTGTAGCGCTGATTTTCTGAGTTGGCACTTCTATTTTGGTGTCTGTAACAAAACATTTACATTATGTGTGTGTGAATTGTGTAAGACTTTTTCACGACGCGACTGTAAAGCAGCTGTCCTCCAGAATATACAAATACGAATACTATTGTTAGAAATCAAAATAACCTACTTAGTTTCACTTTTTTGCTTTGAAAACAGACAATTTGCTTTTCTGCCATCTGATAATCCTAATATACAAAACGGCTACTGCGTTAGTAACGCAGTAGATAATGCAAAGAAAAACGATGTTTTACCAACGATTTTGTAAACTTTCTCACTTGAATTAAGGGGTCAGTATTAATGGATTCCTCCACTGAACATAACTTGACCAGTATTTACCGTTATTTTTTGTATTTTCATATTATTTTTTTAAGCATCTGGAGGTTAGCTGCGTTAAAACTAACACATTGTATTATACTTAAATTGTGTTAAGTTATATCTAGTTACCGAATGGAGTGAATAAGCACTGTTATACAAATACTTCAATTTCATCTCGTTATTGTCCTTTCTTTTTGTTCTTAAGATAAGCTGATCACAAAAAGAAAGTATTTTTTTGTATTAAGTGGGACAGACTGTCACGTGATAACTTTTTCTAAATATGGAAAATCTTTCGTTAGACATGATTTGAACGGCAGCCGGGAAAAGATCCATTCTGCGACGACGTGTGCTAAACATTTTGTCTGAGCACACGTCAGTGCAGTAGTTCTTTACATCTGATGATTTTAGAAATGGTACTCAAACCCTTTACAATACATATTATTATGTTTTGCATTCCTATCTTTCTTTCAATCTTGTCCAGCTCAAAAACTAGAATCATTTGAGACCACATATCACATACACATCTACAGTAGATTGCCATGCAATTTACCTGTAATATTGTCGTACTTTCAAGACTAGAGTTGCTACGATAACGCCGACAAGAAGAGCGCCAATAACTACTGCGGGAACTAAACATTCCATGTCAGAACAGAATTCTCGTCGGTCAGGGTTAGCGATGGTTACGTCTGTAATACCAGGAGCGGTGGTTACGTCTGTAATACCAGGAGCGGTGGTTACGTCTGTAATACCAGGAGAAAATATGTAACTTTAAAAGTAAGACAGTAAACAATGAAAGCCTTTTTCAGGTCATATAATCCGGTTGATCTAGTAAAATGTCTTGTTGACACTCCTACTCCTAGTACTAACTGAATGTTTTAACAAGGTAACATTATAAACATAACTGATGAGGAGGATTGTGAAAGCCAATAACAGTATGTTTGGTAAAAATATATTATGTTTGATGGGGTATCAAATAGGTTATAATGCACTCTCGTAAAAAATAACTTTTGACTTTGGGCTACATATCACAAATTCTGTGACATATGTCTGCAGCGTCTATATAAAACCACGGTCACAACCCGCAGTACTTGCAAGTGCGCACCTTCTTGCAAAAACGTACACGCACGTCACACATACTAGAAGTGAATCCGTAGCCCGCACGCAGCTCGAACACAGAAAAGGTTATGCATTTACTAAACATGCAACTTCGAGTCAGCGTGCTCCCAAATCCATACCCACTTGCAAGTACCGTGGCTTAAATCTCATTATTATACAATTTACCTCTATATTCATAATGTGTTTGCATAATATTTAATGTTATTTTTGAAGAATATAATTATATGTTTTGAAAGTATAAAATATACATAATTTATATGTTGTTGTATGGAAAACAAATGTCATACTAAATATATATAGTAAACGTATTTACGTGTTTAACATAATAAATACATGCACATACCAATAATGCAGGAACATGTATTTTGTTGCTTATCATTTGGATTGCGTGTTGATAAATGGTTATACAACAAATCTACTATATCGTTCCAATTTTAGTATATGTACTGCTGAAGCAGTATTGTATTGTAATGTAACAAATCTACTAAATTTGACTTTTCAGTAAATGACAGGTATAAGTAAAGTTGTGTATTGTCGTGTTAAATACCTTTGGATGTTTTGATAGAGTCTTGTGGGAAAGTAGAGTTTTCCAGAATGCACCCCAGGACATCTATCCGCAAACAAGGGAAGACAACCCAGGTCAAAGGATAAAGGCGGACACATAACGCGATTACAGGTTTCGAAAGCTGGTTGTTAACAACGAAATGTCGATCTGTGTTTCCTTCAAATATCTGGTAACGAAACGATAAATGATACAAAGTGGGTTCTTTATTCATCAATAAGATTAAACAATAATGGTTTAAAAATAAAAGTACTTACACAATTTTATACTACATATAATGTGGTTTTAAAACGATATAATATGTACTAAGACACCGCCTATTTTGGACCGTACAGTCATGCTATAAAATAATGTTATGCTTTTATTATAGATTTTCAAATCTTGGGACCTTAGGGATATTGTGTTTTTCACCCTAGAACCTTTTTTTAATGACCTAGATTTAATAACTTGATTTTAATGGAAATGTTTATTTATCTTAAAAGTGAAGCAGGGGAAAAACTAATCATCATATAAATCATATAACAAAGATTAATGTTCTTGTATAGTGCATAGTCTCTCTTCTCTTAATAAGATCTATGTATACTACTCTATATCTACTCAGTTAATAAGTTCCAAGAGTCTACCAACACTTTCAAAAAATGAAAGAAGAATAAGAGTTCATGTTCCCTGCACTTCTTCTTAATGAGTTTTTACATGATTGATGTCTTCCAGAATTTATCTGTAAAACTTGTTTGAAATACGCACCAGACAAAAAATATTTCAATTCAAACGAGTAAAAATACTATTAATTTAAATATATGGAAAGAACTTGCATGTTTGTAAATCACTGCACTTCCGCTCAAAAGTAGTTTAACGTTTTAATATGTTATCTTTTATATTATATGCACCTTCAGAAATATGCCGCAGACAAAACTCAATCATTGTTTGCAGCAGTGATCGTATAGAAAGTTTGCTGCTTTATCCATGATCCTAAGATTCATTGTCAAGTGTTATCTAGACTTAAGTAATCAGGCAGCACATTTTGTTATTTTCAAAAAACTACTTGTGTACCAATAAAATCAAATTAATGCTGTTGTCATTCCTTTTTAATACAACAAAATCTAACAGGTTGTAAATGGTTAAAATTACCTCTTGTTTAAAAAAAGGTCATTTGGTAAATAGATTTTACGAGTAGGATTTATGTAATCTTCCTGTTTACTCTTTTACTTACAGTTTCATATTATTAAACACATAATCATAATAATCCTAAAAAGTATATAAGAAGAGTGATTTTTGGTCAAATCAAGCAATTTAAATTGTTCATTTGCTTTACATTTTAATAAGTTACACAGCTGAAACCTGCTTACTTCAAAACTGTGTTTGCCTCACTAAGAACTATTGTCCCAATAAAGTAGATAATTGTCAAAAATATAACTACAAAGTATTTAAGACAATTCCTTAAATTACAAACGTTTTTATATTAGATCACAATTCTCTTGAATTAATTGAGTGTAGAATATTATCAAATTTTTATGTGCTTACATACAATGTTTTTCAATATTGTGTAGTAAATTTAGAAATCAAAGTCTATGAATAAATATTAAAAAAATGTCAAATTTGTGCAATTATTTTAAACTACAAAGATTTTAAACCAAGAGAAATTATTTATTTTATTGATGGTACTTAAATAAAAAATATTATGGTAAACTATGACATTACTCTAGTCAAACACAAAAAGAATGAATATGATATATAAGCCAAGATTGTGTCTTATTCAATCAGTTTAATCTTTGTTCAGACTCAATATTGTTGTTTTCGGCAATTGATAAAAATTGATAAAAAACACATTTTTACTTTGACAGCCATGTAAAATTACTATAAAAATTTAGTTTTTAAAACGATGAAAACGAGAAAATATCCATTATGATTTATTCAGGTATTTTTACATTATACACACGGAGAACTTTTTATTAGCATGTATGACCTGTTACACGTATTGTTTATTATTTCAAATAATCTTATTTGTAAAATAGGTCTTTTTTTATCAAACAATAAATGGCAAAACACAAATTAATTTTACAGTTTACATGGTGTGTGTATAATCTTACAGGTTAAAGACATACCAGTAGGTTGTTAATATGATAAATCACTTGATATAGAGGCAGGGGTGGTGATACCCCCATTCACCTTGCACACAGAGGACTCATATTTTTAACCCTGTGTAGTGCATACAGCCAAATTGTTTCTTTATATTGTGATATAGTATAACAGCCCAAAACCTCCTTTTTATCATTGTCTTTTATACAAAAGTTTATTATGGTTGATGAAAAATTGCATAATTGCATAAGGCAGTCGCTCGTCCTGAACATTGCCGCAAGGTCGATAATATACAATATTATATATATTGGGAACACAATCTTTTTTATGAGATGGGTCAAACAATACAAAATTAAAGTTGATTTGTCTAGTTTTTTAATAAATAAATAGGTTAAAATATGTTAAAGACAAAAGACAGCTCCGTACCATGTCGGTACCATTGACGCCCATCAGACTTGTGAAATGTACACAGTCTTGACTGTATTCAATACGGAAGGTCTTCACCCACTGATCAAGGTCTGCCCGACCTTGTGTTTGAATAGCAACTACCGAACTCGCGTACATAAACTTAAACTGAAACAGAAATTTTAATTAGCCTCAAAATTTAAATCGCCAACGCAGGGGTAGGTGCCTATAAAATGTCGCCCCGTACTACATCATCGTGTAATTATATTTTCCTGGTCCTTAGGGATCACGGGTTGTCTGAACATATTGTTGACGTTTGACAATAGAGTTCCGCTCACGCGATATGGGCGTCAGTTGTGTGGCATTCTTCATTACCATTGATGAACAGCTTCAATAAAACCGAGGCTGCTATTTTCCTCATTCAGGCTGTGCTTTTGAGGGATTTCTGTTTTTCTGAGTTGAGTTTAACTTAATACCATTCGTGGCTTTGGATAGATGATAAAACTTAAAATACATTAAAGCACCAATACTTAACACTACATGCGCCCTGATTCAACCTTACATGTGCATCTTTAGATTTAGCTCGATGGGAAATGGTCGTTCTTACATTGTATACAAACACAGTTTCCGACTATATACAATGGCGCTTAATTATTATATGTTTATTGGACTTTATAGATAACCAAGATTACTGCTGCTGCTGCTGCAAAAACAAAACAAAACAAAAACAAAACAACAACAACAGAAACAACAACGCTAAAATGGGCGTTCACATGACCACACGCTCGACTATCACCCTGATCCTAAGTGATCCTAAATACTGGGGATAAGTTGAGATATTCCAACCCATGTAGCGCCTAGGATGTAATAAGGGCATACATTGGCCATGGAACAGAGTTGCCAGACTAAATTGAATTAAGTAGGAATCTGTGGATATCAATGTGAAGTAATATATGAAGTTATTTTTCTTCTGGAAATTGCACAAATCAGTTTTATAAATATCACAATTTATAAGACTTCTTAACCATTGAGTTAACGCCGAGGCCAACGACAAAGACCAGTAAGTATAGTAAATGAATAAACATGGCAAACACATTGCAAAAATCATGATAAAAACTGTGTTGTGGACAAAAAATAAAATTACAATAACAACAACAAAAGCAAATAGACAATCATCAAACTCTTTGCTAGAACCAGGAATCAATAGACCTCTCGCACCGCAATCTGATACCTGTATATCACCGAGACAACTGAATGCATCGATTGAAGTTAAGCTATTTAACATATTTAACGTAATTAGTTCAAACGTAAATTAACAAATTCAAATTGCAAAAAGTAGTGTTTTCGACACAGGTGTTTATGCTCGCTTTTGTCCCAATAGTAAAGTTGTAAAATTGTTTATTTGCTAATAAGAAACATTGTAAGAGGAAATGTATAACATGTAAAATAAAGAACAAACCCTTTGAATGGTTGAAAACGGCTACGTACACTGGTGCATGTAGTCGTTCAATGTCACGAGAGGCCACGCGATTTCAGCTACGACTAGAGTATTACGCCCTACATACACTATTGGAAGCTCGAAATCTTCACTCAAATCATTCCTTTGTGAGGACACGTGGTCAAGAACGGTTGAGACTATTTAAAAAAAAAACATTTAACATACTCATATTCAGCGCCGACTTTAAGAAATAAATACAATAATTGTTCTGTAATATTTTAAAATCCACAGATAACTTAATATCAGTCAGTTTCTCATATTTACGAAAGTATGTTACACTCCCTAAATAGTGTTAGATGTACAATGTAAACAGTTCTGGTCTTAAATACAGGCATATCATCTTTAACATAAAAGAGCAAGTATAATGATGCCCAGCTATTGTATAAAATATTCTACTTGACCTGTATGAACATAATGGGCGTAGGGACAAGTGTAACACTTACCTGGATGTACACATTTGGCGTAGGGACAAGTGGTTCACTGACCTGTTTGTACATATTGGGCGTAGGGACAAGTGTAACACTTACCTGGATGTACACATTTGGCGTAGGGACAAGTGATTCACTGACCTGTTTGTACATATTGGGCGTAGGGACAAGTGTAACACTTACCTGGATGTACACATTTGGCGTAGGGACAAGTGGTTCACTGACATGTTTGTACATATTGAGCGTAGGAACAAGTGTTTCACTGACCTGTATGTACATATTGGGCGTAGGAACAAGTGTTTCACTGAACTGTAAGTACATATTGGGCGTAGGAACAAGTGTTTTACTGACCTGTATGTACATATTGGGCGTAGGAATAAGTGTTTCACTGACCTGTATGTACATATTGGGCGTACGAACAAGTGTTTCACTGACCTGTATGTACATATGGGGCGTAGGAACAAGTAGTTCACTGACCTGTATGTACATATTGGGCGTAGGGACAAGTTTTTCACTGACCTGAATGTACATATTGGGCGTAGGGACAAGTGTTGCACTGACCGGTAAGTACATGCTGAATGTAGGAGCTAGTTATTCACTGACCTGTATGTACATATTGGGCGTAGGGGCAAGTGTTTCACTGACCTATAAGTACATGCTGGGTGTTCGAGCTAGTTACTAGTATTCAATTACCTGTATGTACATATTAGGTGTTGGAGCAAGTGTTTCAACCTTGGATGGGCACCATGCTGCTGGAGTAAAGTGCAAGCGAGCCTTGTCGGGTCCATGATCGTAATCCCTCTCGCTTGATGCCGTTATATGTGAGACCCCAATAGGAAATGGTCCGTTATCTAATTCCACATCACACGTTGGTACTATGTCCAATGAAACATTGAAGTAAATTATTGATGTACTAATCCGACATTTCGTTTTAACTATGTTGACCCTTAATCATACATGTATATTACATTAGTATATGCTATATTTTTAATTATAAGTATAAAATTAAACTGTTGCATGTTTGATTTTATCGGTTGAAATTACATCAGTATAGCTATTTCATTGCACGTTTTTTTTTTCCTTCAAAAACGTATTTTACGAAATGTCACATATAGCTGCCAATAGCGGGAAACAAACAAAAACTGTCGTCTTTTGTTGTGGGAAAATGTTGACATATTTTTCAGGTATTATATGGCTAAAATCAACTCTAACTAAATAGTGAACATATTACTTAAGTTTTATCGAGCTCACAGGAAGCGATTCATGTTTTGATTGAAAAGACACAAGAAGCAGAAAATTATGCATTTGTATAACTCCTGTGTGAAGACCAGTTGTGTAATAACGTGGTATTTTGCAGCAAGTATTGTGTTAAAAACTGTATTAAAAATGTTTGTGGAACAATGTGAATTTTTGAGACATTTGAGACGTCAAACCTTATTGCCAAAATATTTTATTGTTCAAAATTGCGTTCAACACTATTACTTGTTTAAATGTCAGCAAGTTATATCTACGTGGGCGTCTTTTGTATGGTCGATGAACAGATGGGTTGTACAATAACGACCGAGTGCGCGGAAAATCAAATTCAAACCACGCTGAGTAAATGGTGCGGTCAAACTTTAAGATCAAACTTTGTCAAGAAAATGTTTCTGAGCTCTTACTTATATATGTACTGTATATCTATATGTTTATGTCCTAACACGACATATAAAATTGACATGCATTGTTATGCAATGTTTTGTCGTTTTCGGTTTGTGTGTTTTTGTTAATAGGTACCTAGAGTTGTCAAACTTGAGTTGACGGTTAACCAAATTCTAATTTGGCATGGCCTGAGCTGATACAAATGACCCAATTTTGTTGCGCTACTCTAATATACTCTAATCTAATATTCTCAGACTACGGAAATGCCCACCAAGCCAAAACACGAATGTGTACTGTCATTTGGGTGAAACATGATGCTCATGCGACTGGGGACTTAACGTTTTGCATATTACCAATTAGAAACGACCAGTAAACAAAGACAAAAGTAATATGACTGATAAAACATAATGCTATGTGGATGCCGTGATCAGCGATAATACTAAAATTCTGCAATTGATGGAAAACGGTCAAGTCGAAAAGAGAACTTTCTATCTGTCATTTGTTTTATGTACAATGTAGTTCAATATACGAGTAATATAAATTGAAGATATGTTCAAAGACAGAATGTTGTAAACAATGTAGATATGTCAAGTTTAAAGGCATCATGACAAAATGGCCCGTACTAAAACCAACACACAGAAAAACCAGTATTAAGCTATAGCACACTTTCGCAATATTGTTTGAAGAAAAAAATAATTATGCATTTAGTCTTTTCAGCCAGGCCACATAGAATCTGAACAGAACGATGCGCAAGTAAAAAAGAAGTAATATTAAAAACTGTTTGCAACATTTTTTTTGAACATCGCTTCAACCTATATTAAAACCCTTAAAAAACTTACTAAAATCGTTGCAGAATCCGGGTTGAGTTAATTTGTGTACTAACGTTCGACGCAACCGTAGATCATGTTGGGTAAATTCCCTCACTGCGTCTATATAGCAGTCGAAACGTGTACACGACCATGTATTTCTCATTTCAACTTCGTATCTAGATGAAATCAAACAGGATTAATGGTAGGTAGTTGAAGAATCTTTTCCATGCACATAAAAAGCAGGGGTAACATATCATGGAAAAACATTTACACATTACATCATTTACACATGACACGTGTACACACGACACGATGTACACATGACGCGATGTACACATGACATAATTTACACATGAAATGATTTACACATGACATGATTAACACATGACACAATGTACATATGACATGATTTACACATGACCCGATGTACATATGGATTGATTTACACAAGGCACGATGTACACATGGCACAATGTACACATGGCACGATGTACACATGGCACGATGTACACATGGCACGACGTACACATGGCACGATGTACACATGGCACGATGTACACATGGCACGATGTACACATGGCACGATGTACACATGACACGATGTACACATGTCACGATGTAGACATGGCACGATGTACACATGTCACGATGTAGACATGGCACGATGTACACATGGCACGATGTACACATGGCACGATGTACACATGGCACGATGTACACATGGCACGATGTACACATGGCACGATGTACA
>Ga0224511_10001404_pt1 | contig 14481 bp, 8 predicted proteins | sample SF_May12_sed_USG_2_FD_169988 | JGI IMG/M metagenome (GOLD analysis project Ga0224511, IMG submission 169988) | Sediment microbial communities from San Francisco Bay, California, United States - SF_May12_sed_USGS_8_1 | ecosystem: Environmental > Aquatic > Marine > Sediment | place: USA...
TATGTTTCAGCATGTTTTGGCTCTATGTCCATTAAAATTTGTATAAAAAATATATTGAATCGCGAGCGAAGCGGATCCGCTAGTGCCACCTTAAGGTTATCGGGATATGTAAGAACATCTTGAAAATTGAATATTGAATCTGTATTAAAAATGTTCCTGTTCAACTACATGTAATTTGGACTTGTGCAAAAACACTGGAGTGCCGCTCTCTGGTTCCCCCGTTCTACAGGGTCGAACTTAGGTCACAGGACATCATTTGGTTTCCGTCCTTCTTAACGCTGATGCCGATAAAGTAGTGAAGACCGGCATCTCTAGACTATAGATGACAGTACAAATAGGTTTTGGTTACAACATATATTCATAAACAACACATTTTACAACAATACCAGATATAACACATGTGTATGTTCGGACTTTTATTAGAATATTACTAGAATTGGTTTAATCTGGCGATATAATTATATTCAATCATCTGATAAAGTACTGTCCCTAGTATATATTAGCTCCCTTCTTTGTAAAAGATTGTTTGCTCTAACTCAAATTCAAATTTGTATCAGTATTTTGATACAGTTACATTAGATACGTTTTCAAACATTTACATAACTGGTCTGTTAGGCATTTTGTTTTAATATAATTCAATAAAGGAAATGTGTCCCTATAAAGTTGGTACATTTTATTTTTATATAAATCAATTAAGGAAGTAAATTAATGGGTTAAGTTGGAAGTGTTGTACAGTAGAGGTACCTGTACAATTTGTACCACAGGTTATTATGGAGGGTATTGACAGATTAATGAATGTGATTACCGATCCTTAACGATCTGCTATTGTTAAGCTTCGTGAATCATCGTGTTACGCTTCGTCGATTAACGGAATTATTAAAATACGTTATAAACTAATAAAGCGACACATACTTCGGTAGTGTTCGGTATTCTTCGGAAGACGTTATCAGCGTGTAACACAGCAGCCGAGGAACGCTACCACTTTTACGGAAACGCCCGATTAGTCTTCGCAGAACACCGTGACAAACAAGTGTGTCGTCTGCTTTGAATGACAAACCGCGTGGGAATATTTTAGTCTGTAAATCTCGTTTTGGGATCTCAGAGAGATATTTAGAGATTGCCAGTTACGGACTTCTTCTCTCGTTTGGAATACGCTGAACGCGACACGCCCTATTCTAACTGGGTAGGTATTTTACCTGTTGCATTCATAATTTTAAGGAATGGTGACCTCGTGACAATTATTGTATACCTATTTAAGCACATGTTACATGCTCTTAAGTTAATAAGTGGAATATTGGATAATTTATTAAAGGATTTAACTAACCGACGGGGTATGTCTTTTACACTTTACTTGTTGCATTCGTAAATTTGTGACATCGTGAAAATAATAAATTATTTTATACCAATATAAGCACATGTTTCATTCGCTTAAGCGGAATACTGGATACTTTATTAAAGGATTCAACTGAATGGGTATGTTGATTATTCTACCTGTTGCATTTATAAATTAGATTAAGAGGACTTTTGACATGACACAAATTAAAATTCATTTTCGCATCTTGTCGCATTTGTTAAGTATTGGCATGATGAAATAATTAAGTAAAATATTGTTAATATTTTTTATCAATATGAACACATGCGTTGTGTTCATGTAAGTGAAATACTAGGTCTAGATTCTTTTGTAATTTATTAAGGATTACAAAATTAAGCTTACAGCGTGCTAAAAGTGGAAAACTAGATAAATTTAACATTGAATCAAATTTAAGCATGCAACGCGCTGACTTTGTCAAATTGTGCCATGGTGAAAAAATAAACATAAATTTAACCATGTTTATACTCATTCATATAGACAACTAGATAACCTATTATTTAAGGATTCAAAAATTAGGTTTGTGCAGAAAGCGTGTTAGTTTAAGTGTGTTAAATTAAGTGGCTCTATGGAGTATGCATTTTGGGAAAATTAAAGTTCTCATTCGGATTGTGTGCATATGGTAACTTATGCGTTGAAATTAAATGTCAAAATTGAATGGATGTATCGAACGTGCATTTTAGAATTCGAGTGTTTTTTCCAAATCGGATTGTGTGCACGTTGAGTTATTGAGAGACAATTTTAGAACTGGAGTTTAAATGCTGAGTGTACATGTATGCACATTGGGCCCTAGAGGAACAGTCGGAATGGGTTTACCTCTGCGGACTTAAAAGTAAGTGGCCGATGATATATGCCATTCGAAAAGACAGTTCAAATATAATACATGCTGCACATAACAGAAATAGATATAATAAAAAATAACAGTTGCATCCATATGTGACAACTGTAGGAGACACCATAGGGACAATTGTTAATAAAATTAAGATGAAAGCTAAAAGCGTATAATATGTCTGGCTTCTAGTTATAATTTAGAGTGTACAATCTATGCCCATGGAGTTATAGTAGAACAATCGGAATTGATTTTCTTTTACAGTGTTCAAAGTATGTAGAGCTGCGGTATTTGTTTAGATGATTTTTATATTCAACAAATGATCGATTGTTTCAGCGGAATTTAAATACGGTTAATCATTAGCCAAATAACCTCTTGTGCGTTGAATGTAAAACTTACGTAACTTACAAAACGTTTACTGGGTCATGGATTGTAGAACTACTTATAAAATTAAAACACAGAATTACTTGGTTTGTTACCAGTAAACATTAATTTGTAAACGAGAGTTAAAACGTTTTGGATCACAGATGTGTGGACAATCGATTGCCCTTAATAGAACAAATTATAATTTAAACACAAAGTTATTACGTTTGCTGGCTGAATGCATAACTTATATAACTTACAAAATGTGTTTGGGTCATAGACAGAGTGAAATTCGATTTCAGTAAGAACAACTCACAATTCAAATACGACATAAGTAAATGGTATAAATCATTTGCCAAATAAGCTTTTCTTTGCGGAATGGATTTATGATAGTTTATGTAACTTACGTACCTTACCAAACGTTTTAGGTCATACATTGAATAGTGTACGATTGTATTTAGAACACTTGGAGCAGTTTACAATTCATACACGCATTTGTTAAGTTTTATGCTCGATAGCATTCATAAATTATAAGAAAGCAGTGTATAGCTTGAAATACGACAGATAAAAATACTATTTATCATAATTGAAATAACCTCATGTGTGTTTAATGTATACTTGTATAGCTTATATAACTTACAAAGCTTTTTATGGGCCATAGATTTAGTGATTTTCGACCTCTAAAATGCAAATGCAGTTTTATTACGTTATAAACAAGTTAATCATTGAACAAGGCAAATTCATCCACTAATTGGGGACAAGAGGGGACCATAAGAAAAACTTCAAACATAGATTTACGAAGGTTTATTCAAATTACTTTGTTTCATTTATTAATGAAAACAGGCTATGTATATTTTGGAATATGACAACTATTAATCATTTACCAATTGTTCGTTGAATGCATATAACGTGTGCACCGTTTTTGGGGTCAAAGATTTAGTGATATTCGATTGAAATAAAATCACCTTCGAAAATTCAAAAACAGACTTTTAAAGTTTATATGAGTTTACATTTATCAATGAAAAAACAATGTATGTCTTGAATTACGACAGTTGAAATCATTAAAACGTCAGACACTAATTAAGGACTTATTCTTTGTGTATATATAGATTGCTTTAATTTGCCATAAAACAGTTGAAGTAATTAAAACGTCTCCTGAAACTGATACAAAGTCATGCTGGGTTAAGAGCCGTATTATCCTTACTTAGTTTAAACAGTATTAATTTTTATTTCAAATCAAGCACATATACAATGTCATGGTAACATGCACATCTAAATTGGCATATAAAGCAGTAGGTACAACATAGATACTACTGATAGTGAAATGTATAATTAGAAAATATAAAATTGATTTTAATGAAAATGTAAAAAAGTAAAAAGTAAACAAATTCTGCCAATCGAATGCATGTTGAAAAAGGGCATCAAAATTGAGAAGAAAGCTCAACCGTTACTTGGCGGTATTCATTCTAAAACATGTAAGAGCATGGCCATATGTTTACTTGTCTAAAGATGATTCTAACTTTCAAACATGTTAATATTCATTGTACATGCACGTATATACCCGTTTCAACCGTATTTTACGCTCTCTTAGTTGATGCCATACGCTGTAGTGCGACTGCACTTTTAGAAATGCATACCTTTACATATTCTATTTTAAACGTGTTAGACTCTTTAAGACTCTTTAAACAGAAACATGTTGTGTTAGGTCAAAGACTTTGAAGCACAACAAAATATCTACGCGATACTTATTTCAAATGCCTTTCTATTCTCTGAATAAATATGTACACTTTAACCGAGTTTTCACTTTTCCTTTGTCAAGCCAGTTTCGTTGAGGGAAAGCAAACGGATGGTTTTCAGTAGTTCAAACGACATTTCAGCTGATTTACAATTTCAATAATGTTTCAATATCCTATCTACACTGACTTACTTCTAAGACTGGTTGTAGATAAATCTATCTGTTTGAATGGTTCCATGATAATGCTGAACCAGTCGTGACTACTCGGGTATTTCCGTAACCTGAGGATACGTGTTTTCATTGGATAATCCCGATCGTGTTTAGATTTGGTGCTGAACTGGTTCGCAATTTCGTCGTCTGGTTTTGGCAATTCGTAAAATTTATTGAGAGTGAAATATTCGTTTATACAATCGGAGTTTTCATTGACGAACACATAACAATAGTACATGTACACAAATAGACGTTCATTCATTCATTCATTCATTTTTTTATTTAAGCAAGACATGCAATTCGTTTCGTAAGATTTATAGCTATTATATGATTTTATAATATCATTCATAATTATTTTACCTGAATCAGAGCATCTTATTTTGGTGATGATAATTGCATCACAATTATAAGTTATGATAGTTGCAGCTGTAACATTATTATGCATGTAAATAAACTATTATTATAACTTTCTCTTGTTAAATGTTCACGTGAAACAGAGTGTCTGATTTCTTTTTTTACATACTATAATTTTCGATATGAATAAATTAAGTTGTTTTTTATATATATATTATATTCACATATTTTCCCCATTTTAACGCAGTTTTCCATTATTTTGTTCCCTTAACTTAAGTTTAAACCGCATCCGTTCTCTTAACATTCTTTATATCATAACGCGTCTTCGTATGCTTTATAGATATAAAACAATCATCAATCAATTTGCCACATTTCGCTTATTGGCGTAATGACACAAGCATGTTCCTTTTACCGTTTTTGTGCATTTCTGTGTAAAACTACATTTAGCTAAATGAATATACAAAAGGACAAGACACAGTCCGAGATGGTGTCTTATCATAGATAGAAACTTTAAAACGTATAACATAGAAATGAATGCACCTGTATCTCCTTTGCTGGCCTGTAGTACTGCAGACGCATTTTGTTCTGGAAAAACTCAATACAAATACAATGCATATGAATTTGATTAAAACAAATACTTACATCGTGTCATTTCGTTTGTTTGTAGACAGCATTAGACACGGACGATGCAAGAAAAAAGCTTCATCATGTGAGCATTGCTTTTTAAATTTGTAGTCGTTCGTGCCAGTAATTGTGTTTATAGGCACGATCAACATGTTGCTTTTTAAATTCGTCATTGCTTACATTCAAAACGTGATGGTTGATATAAACTGTTAAACATATTTAAAGCATCTATTTTAGCGCGTATTCGATGCCTCCAGTATTTGTTGCCTCATACAAGGACGTGATTTTAGTTGCTTCCTACGAAACAACCGACCCCCAAACGTAATATTGGATACCGGTATAAACTGTTCTGTTGGGTCATTTACGGCCATCGTGTATCACGTCAGGCAATTCCGTTCTCTGATAAAAACGTGTTTTAAATGCATCCTCCAAATTGTCAGTCTCTTCAGTATGACGTTTGGTATATAAACAGACCTAATGCATCCTTTTGCAACGCGCATTCATTGTCAGTTCAACCCTTTCTCATACAATAACGTGCTTTTAAATGCATCCTCAAAAAGAATCGTGAAATGTCAACTATCGTGCTACCAAAAAGGGGAAGTTAATTGAATGTTTTAAACCCGTAAACTGAAAAGGAATCTTGTGACATACCGACATGTACCTATTTGATAAGCTTAGTGCACGATAACAGATAGACACTTAAAATTCATGAGTTCATTTTTGTCGGCTGCAAAGAAGCTTCCTTTTTGAGAGATTTAATGAGTCAGTCTTATTGAATGTCTCCAAAGCATGATGGACGAGGAATTTCTACCCCAGACAAAACAATACATAATATGTCTCAAACTCTTTTCACGTTAACCGAAATTTTCATTAAAAGGCCGGATACAAAAGGAAACAATTGTACGACAATTGTATAACCTGGGTCATGGACCACTGCTAGGCCTAAGGCTAAGGCCAAAACAATAATACGTGTGTTTCAGGTCTTCTCTAGATAAACAAATACAGTAAAACCGCTTATAAGGAACTCTTTGGGACCATGACAATGTGTTACCTGAAACGCACTTGTTGTTTTTGGCCTAATGGTTATTTGGACGTTGTGAAATCAGGGTGAAACATCTAAGATTCAAAAGTGAGATTTTAAAATTGGGGCTTTATGGATAGCACGGTATTTGGACTTTGGGTTAAAATTTAATGGCTATGTACGTTTTTTTGTTTCAAGGTTACGATTAATGAAATGAATTTTCTGTATTTACACTGCATTATTGTAGCTTTACAAAACAGAGACATGATTTCAGTTACTTATCTATCAATGCATTTTGATTTTAAAGCTCTCTTGTATTTTAATATTTTTTTATATCTGTTTATGTTACCATGAAAACAATTATAAAAAATAATAAACGTTCGTCCTGTCACCATCACGCCCAAATAATTAAACTACAGGTTAAACCCATCTTGAAATAAAGTTTGACCCTAACAAAGTGGGAAAAAGAGAGAAAATGCCTTAAATTCACAACAGATTTAATTCTGAAGAGGTAGAGGATTAACAGGTAGTTTAACCCAGTGAGAAAATAGTGAAAATGTCTTAAATGTACAGGAGATTTGAGCCTTAAGGGTTAGAGATGAAAGGGTCGAGTCGTGTTCGCGTCTTAAATCGCCCTCCAAACAAGCATTAGTCATTTCTCAAATACAGGTGTTATGGCCAACTTCTGAGGTGGACAACTAAACATGGGGGTCCAGTCAACTTCTACCAGGTTGCGATGGAAACATGGATTGAAACAGACTCTGGTTACAGCATATTTAGAATAAACGTTGATTTAAGAACATAAAGACGCACATTTACGTCTGCATTCTTAAAGGCAACTTTGATTGAAACAGACTGTACTTATCAGGATCTTATATGATGAAAATGAGTATATATGACCCCTTTCCTTTATATGCCTGGTCATAAACACACAAAATAATACGCATCAAAATATAGGTACATATTTAAACCTATGGATACAGCTAGACTAACTAATTTCATCCTCGTTTCTATCATATTCCCGCCTCCATTCGCTAATAACGCAGTACTTTAAGCCTACAGATACATTCTACGGTTGTTAGATGCGCTTTTGTGGATAAAAGACGGTAATCGCCCCAAATTTTCAGTTGTTAATTGCCAAAGATTTACAATATGCCGCACAATTTTTAAAAGCGAGAACGCTTCTGTTTCCATGACGCTATACACTGCCCGCGGATTCATGTGTGAGCACACTCCCCTAACGGTCGCAGACCTATGAGACCTATAATTTTTTATGCCTAAAATGCTAATTGTTATTCAATTGTTTTCGGTCGCATCGCTCGCGGTTCGTTTAAACCCAAATATTAATAGAAATATGGCAAAACATGCTTTAAAAATGACTTATACTTCAACCGTCAACACGTTCATTGGTTCTGTATGGCAGCAGATGGGTATTTTATTCACAGGTCGTGATCTTTAAACTGGACGTTTACATGCTTGCATCGTTTATCATTGTGTCTCAAAACGTTGATGCCTTAAAGGCGCACACTCGTAATGTCTTATAACTCTTAAATATAAATTAAGATATTTATCTTAAGGACCTTTATTAGGAGTTTGCCTTAATTTCGCGCATAATAAATTATTATGCATACTTTTCTGGTCAAGTAATATATGCACACTCTTATGGACCTTGTTAGACTTTTCTTTTAATTACACGCATAATTATGCATATTTACTGTTCAAATGAAACTTGCAAACATGCACAGTTTAAGTTTTTGTTTTCATTATCGCTAGTTTTTACGCAAAAAACCCCTCGCAATTAGCTTCTTTTAAATGCACGTGCCTTTATCTTGAACAGACATTGACATAACTATTCTCCGTTTTTCGTTTAATTAGATGATTGTAAATTTAAATGAACAAAACGCGTAGTTCTAGTAGTGCAAATGCATTTGAAATCGTAAACGTTTTCCTCCTTTCAGCCAGTGGCTGACTTATTAATGAGAAGGTTTAATGCCGGTATTCACATTTACCATATGAGACGAATTTCATGTAGAGTATCAAGTGCATTACCGGTCTACTACTCACTGGTGTTCATTCGTAATTTACGGTAAATTTAAACGTATATAACATATATCCACGGCTGATTTAAGATAAAAATACATTTGGTATTTTTATATTGTTAGACATGTTAAGCATTAAACCGTATGATAAAGAAACGTCATCGAATTCCAAAGGTCGCTTTTCTTATTTTTTACCTCACTTCAAAAATAATAAATGAAAAAAGTAGCAATCTTAAAGAAGAGCAGAAAACGAAAATACTGAATAAAATTATCAAACTGGGGTCAAATACCGTTTCGCCTACGTTCAAAGTAAAGGAATGAAACTTGTGGTTTATAAAACCTAGATTAAAATGCTTAATGGGATTAATAAGACCAAATCTAGTTGCTCCACCCCTTTAATAATATAATTCACTGTTAATCTTTAACCACATAATACGCAGAAATATTTTTCATACCGAACATCGCAAAGAGTAAACTGATAAACATGTTGTTTATTACAGCATTCCAATATTTGCATACAGTATTTTGATTTAATAAAAACTTACCATTGATAACAACTATAATTAATGCAACTAACACTTCCAATATAACAAAGCCATATTTCAATTGAAATACCGAATGGCAGTTCTGAAATAAATATTTGAACTCAATTGAATTTAGATCAATTAAAACACACGCTTTAGTAAAATATTATTGTGATTTGTAACAGTGTGAAAACTACTGTTATTATTTAGCAAGTAATGCTAAAGTAAGCAATTTAAACGCGTCGTATTTAGTGCTGTGTCAACGTTATGTTTAACACTTATTAACAAAAAACACACGATTTCACGAATAGTGTGATGAACAATTATAAGTAAGTAAATTAAGGCTAATAAACGCGTATTTGGCGGAGTGTTATACGCTGTACATGTATGCTGTTCGCAATCTATATTATAATATGAATATGTCCTTTAAGGTCAATGGCCTTCGGATTTCCCGAATAAACAATTAAATCAGCATCTTATGTAGTAATTATTGTTTTACGACAACGAACTGTTAAACAGTACATAAAAAGTAGACTACTACTATTATTAAGTAATTCATTGTTAATTTGAGCGATTTTGTCGGCGCGTTTTACGCTGCATACAGTTTACATTGTGTTATCTGTAACACTGCTTTACAAAAACACTCGATTTCACGAATATTATAATGAAGAAGTTATCTGTTATTATTGAGTAGGTAAAGGCTAATTTTAAGCGATGTGTCGGCGTGCTTTACGCTGTAGGCTGTGTTCGTTATCTGTTAAACATTGTAGGTAATGTCTTAAAACAATGAACCGATCAACAATACGCATTGTGTCATTAAAGATGTTCGCCGATAATCACTCAACATAAAAAGTTGAATACTGAAGACCGCAGTTAACACTGATTCAAATCGGTGTATACGTTATCAGTGTTCTTACATAAGGCCAACACAAAAAGTAAGAGTGTTTCGAGAACCACTTTAAAATATTAGGGAAAGGTAGGGTAGGGAGTTATTTTATTTTTTTTCCTGTGTTTTTCACCGTGAAAATACGTCTTTTTACTTGAAATAAGAGAACAGAAATCTGATAGCAATATAACTATAAAACACACAAACACTAGATGGTCGTTGTCATCTTATGTAGCGGCAATCTGAACACATCGGACAGTGGGCTACACCACACCATAAGAACTAAATTTCAGCGTAGGCGTTTTGGGTTAGACATATCCTTCCACCTGATACATCCGAGGCACGATCGCCGATTAGGCGGAATTGGCCGAGTAGTTCCGATTGGTGTAGCGGGTTACCAGAAACATACGTTTTTATTTTAGGCCTACGATTGCACTTTAATGTAGTATACGTTTTCTTTGTTTCGACACATTGTTGATTCATTTGTTACATGATAAATAAAGTGGTAGATTACATATAACCGTATGAATGAAATATCAACATGAATCAGAATTTGAACAATAATAAACATAACAAAATGAACAATGATATGAAACTTTGAGTCCGATATAGTATTAACATATTAAGTATAGAGTTGCAATCTTATGTACATTGGAATTTCTGACTTTAGACAGATAATACCATTGTTTTATTGTGAACATCAACATGATAATAATAATGTGTTACAACTACTAGTATCATATGAGAACCACGGCTTTGTTATCATTGTTTTCGACCAATATTAAACAATACAAACAAAGTGCAACATATTGTGCTATACTGTAAATAAATATCATATGAATTTATTTAAAACAACTCCGACGTGGGGTTATTTACTGTAACATATCAATATTAGAATGGCGGTGAATCATGCAGTTTTTGTACAAATTTTACGTGGCTGTTTTGTTGGGATAAAATGATTGATAAAGATAATGCCATTGTCATTTTAACGACAATATTAACATATACCTTTACAAAATATCATTCACGAAGCGTAACGTATTGTAGGTATAGTGCTATATTGTTGTTGGAGTTATTTATTCATATAAAAGTTCTATATATTTTTGGTATAATGTTTGTATATTATTTTATATAATATATGTATGATGAACAACGTAGCGATTACATTTTGTAGGCAGACGCAACTGCTATTACCAGGAAACAGCGACACCGTATAAAGTTGGTAACATGTTTATCATATCAGGTTTTTGCGGGGGAAGGGGTGGGGCATATTAACTGAATTCTCATTCTCTGAAATTATTATACATTGTATGTATTTGATTTTGCCAATAATTGCTCTTTCGAACGTTGTGTTTATAACTGCTTTTATAAGTGCATACCACGTTGAAAATTCTTTAACGTCATGAAAAGACATTTACCTGTAACATGCAATGAACGCTTGCACCAAATTTTACGAAACATGTAAATAAAATCTGAAATATACCTGTTTGCGTTATAAAGCAATTATCATTAAAAATACTTTTTCTTTTTTCATTTCTTAGACATTGTTCCGAAGGATTTAACGTAATACCAGCTCATGCCTTCGTAACATGCGTTTCAACGTGATAATCATCGCTAAAGCGTAACGTAACGTAACGCATATAATGTATATAATGTAAAAACATTAACGCTTCATGTATTAACGTGAGTCAGAACGTGCTTAACGTCGCCACAACATGATAAATCACCAGTCATTTGCATCTATTACTTAATACAATTGTCTAGCTTTTATATCGTTACTGCTTTTTTATAAACATTATAGTGGAAACCTAACATATTACCAACTCGGTAGTTTTCCTGTAAATGTGGCTTTTGCGATTTATTCGTTTAGTCAGATAAAAAAACTATTTGCATTTGTCTGCCTGTTAAACTTTATGTTTTCGTACTTTATAAAAACACAATCATTAACTGTTATATGAGAATTAAATGTAAGGTGCATGACATGAAATAAAATGTTGAATTATTATTTGTCAGCCATCTGTGTAACCACAATTCATGCATTCGGGACACCTCGGCGATTTCTTCGGAAATATACCGAAATTACGGAAATGGCCGAGTTGTTACGATTGGAATTTATGATGTGTTTGTTGTAGCCTGTATTGTGGTGCAACATGGATAAGGTAAATTATAGAAAGCTGTATACGATTATCTATTTTGGGACTTTTTTTAATTTTCGGACAAATGTAAACAAAGTTAAATTTAACAAGACTTTAGTATGTAAGTATATGTATATGTGTAGATTGCAGCTGAATTCGGTGCTTAATTCGTAAAATATTTTAGGTTTGATACTACTGTATTCGAAGCACTGCATTGGTTTATATGTCTGAAATATTTTATAATGCAACTCACGACAATTTTAAATTACGCATGGCTGTATTACCTTACACTATGTCAGACTGCAGGCATCTAGAATGGTTGAGCTACCTTAAACGGAATTGGAAGCTCAGCATAATTCCAGTCGCTAGAAGCATTACTGTAAATAAAACATTTTCGTAGTGGCCTAACTTTGGCGATGTTCGCGGTTTCCTCACAATAAAAAACCACCGGAAAAGTTTACCTAGATCTATGTTTGTTATAAAAAAAACTGAGGTTCCCCTGATAAATGCGCGAACTGAAAAAGACCGCGTGAATCTCGAGGAATTGTATTTCCGCGAAAAAATTTATAGCGCGAAAATTTCCGATTTATATTTACTAGACATACAAACAGCGTCCAATATTTGAACCATTGATTTTGTAATGTAATAACCTGCAGAAATCGTTAATGCAGTTTGTCTTACATTTACCGGTGTGACACTTGGATTTTAAAAACTCTGCGCAGTAAATCCTAATGGGGCCAAGAATGGACCTAAGGTGCGAATTATCTAAATTCTTGATTTATACAAAATCATAACCTTATCGCTAGTTTGATGAATGCATGCTTTAATATTAAATAGGGCATTTGTTACAGAAGTGTTTTCAAGTGTGTGGATTCATCAATAAACAAAGTTTTAGAAATGCATGGAACAGTGTTTTTGAAGTATATAAGGAGATACAAATGTATAAGCAAAAACTATTTTCAATTATTATCAGACCTTGATTAATACATGCTTTAATGTTACATATGAAATAATTCATTTGTGACAGTTTAGCCGTGTTCAGCTGTGTTATAAAGTATGTGAAATTATTTAATTTCGCGGGCATGACATTTCGTGGTTTGACGACATTGGACCGGTTTGTGGACACTTGAATTGGTGGATTTCAAATTATATGCAATACAACTAAAGTGAATATTTTTTCGTTGGGATCTTTAATTCGTTAATTGCCATACCTACGAAATACACGAAATTAAATGTCCAACGAAAAAAGAGTTCACAGTATATGTAGAAACAAATACTAGTAATAAAATTAGTTTTAGGTAATATACATGGAACAATACGCTATAAAATATGTTCATATACAATGCTTGGAACGGCGTGTAATTATTTATAATTGTTGGTTTGACCATTGCACAATATTGTATCAATCCACGGACACAATAATGCTAGATGATTTGCAAATGTTCTTACACATTGCTAAGTTGTTTACCTTATTTATTTTAACCACGTGTCATTGTATGGGATTATTGATTTGATAATGTATTCAAACATAATTACGCATATGATTGATAACTATATATTTCAATTATATACTTTGTTTTCATTTTGTGTTTTTCTTTTCTTGCAGGTGCTTTCGTGAACACACCAGAAAAAATGGAATAACCCCAACTACGAAATTTGACGGCAATTAACATTGACGAGACAGACGACAAAAACTCTTCTCAAAAGGTTACATACAACTGATATTAATCGTGTTAAGTGCATCTACCGTTTAAAGAAGGATTAATAGTAAAAACGGTGTGTGAATTATTCACCGTTACGTCAGGATTAATCGCTCTACACTTAAACGTTACAGCGGATTAAGTTAAACAACTCGAGAAGATCTTTCATTGCAAGACGTAGAATCAGGTGTAGCATAACCGAATAAGGAATTCACAGCCAAAACGCGTGGGACTGTATGAAATAAAATACCGTTAGTTCTAATAGGTGTGATAGGACTGGTATGTGATTTGGGTATTAGATCATTGCGAGTGAATCGAATGAATGAATGAAAGTCGTGGGTTTTCAATCAAAAGAAAAAAAACGTTTTGACAAATCGAAAGGTATTTCAAACTTTTGAAATAGGTCTAATTGCGTGTTGACATAACATATGTGGACACGTTGAAATAATAGCGTGTATGTCAGTGGATTACAATATTGCAAGTTACAGCACTGTTTTCGTGCAAAAGTGCAACAATTAAACATCAACTTGGGTTCTTTGACAAACATTCGCTACAGCAAAAAGCGGCATAGAACAGATTTAGGAAGCTAATTCATGTGATACAAAACGTCTTCCATATAAATCAACGCTGCGTAATAAATCTCGGTATTTAAACTGCGATGACAGTCAAGGAAAGAAAGCGCTGTGCAGCAT
>Ga0224511_10001405_pt1 | contig 14478 bp, 7 predicted proteins | sample SF_May12_sed_USG_2_FD_169988 | JGI IMG/M metagenome (GOLD analysis project Ga0224511, IMG submission 169988) | Sediment microbial communities from San Francisco Bay, California, United States - SF_May12_sed_USGS_8_1 | ecosystem: Environmental > Aquatic > Marine > Sediment | place: USA...
TATGCTACATATATTACTGTCAGTTGACATTGACATGTAAACAAACGTGTTTATATCTATAATTTACCGCACTATACAGGTGTATGCTGTGTGATTCTAATGTTGTTTTATTGCTTTAAAGCAAAAATACATGAATTTATATTCCGGTATAATCTGGCATAATCAGAGGTTTTTCAGTTTTGAGTGAGAATTTCTATCCACACGACTCTAGTGTACGACTTATGTAACAGGACTCATTCCCCTACCAAATCATAGATTTTGCAAAACTAATAACATCAAGGTAACCGAGGTCAGGCGATTCATGCCAACTCATTAGCCAAAACTCTTGAGCAAGACCGTGTTATGTGCTGTGTGGTAAGTTGCCGCATACAAACCAAGTACGTTACTCGCGATGTTATGGTTCAAAACAGGCAAGTCTTCGCCAAAACACATATTGTCGTTTCGTACTGTTTAGATAATACTGACTGTAATAATGTTGTTGTCTGGCACAGTCCTAAGATCGCAAGGTAGAGCCGTAATGTTCACGGTATGTCACTGTTTGGGTGTATGTGTATGTATTTAAGAAACTTATACTTAGTTAGTATAAACTCATTTTATGTATGCAGTACCTTGTAATAAACATATATTAACCATCATGTTATGAGTTTTTTAAATGGAAATTCAATACAAATAAGCATGGCATATAATAATGTTATCCTAGAATCTATATTATGTAATTGATCATAATAGTGACAGAGGATTAGGTACATATATGTAGCATTGCAAAACTATTTGCAAAATTAATCGCATAATATTGTGTCTAGCAATTTTTGTATATTACTGAACTACTTTGTGAGACCACAAAAACCTACATACCTACATAAAAGTTTCCCTGACATTAGTTTTAATCATGTGAAATATTGTACAAAGATATCGCAAAACACTGTAACAACTGGAAAATGTGTTTTTATAGAACTATTTCAACGACATATTTTAGCATGTACTATTATAAATTAAAGAGATGTTCAAAGAAAGAATGTGGTAAACAATGTAGATATGTCAAGTTTAATGGCACCATGACAAAATGGCTCGTACAAAAACTAACACACAGAACGACACAAAAGCTTGTACAACACACTGACGCAACAGACATTTAGAAAAAAACTATTTTTTTGTGTTTTTCGGCAATAGTTTAAAAATACTTATACTCATAAAAAAGGGCATTAGTTTCCCGAAGAAACACTTACGACGCCGCAATAGATAAATGTATATAGATAATGTTAGTTGGCAGTTTCTCGTTCTAAGGGACATGCTGGTTAATTATGGTCTAAAAGTAGCATGTAAACTAATTTGGTTTCGAGACAAGGCTTCAAACTATAAAGAAAATTAGGTCAGGTTGTAATAGCTAAATTAGATTTTTAAAGATAACACTGCATACATGTTGCGCCCTTAACGACATCGGTGTCACCATGCAGCCTGTCTATAAACAAGATCATTGTGGTGGGTAAATTGCTTAAATATATCATCATTTACATAAAAATACCAAATTATATTTATACTATTTGCAAATATCCGTTTTGAGAGTAAAAATGTAAAAAAAAATTCACAAAAGGCTATGAAGTTGGTAAAAGAAAAACAACAACATAAATACGCTGAATGTTTGTTTGTTTTAGCAGCAAATCCAACATCCAACATCAATTGAGTTTCTACGTGTGTACTAAACTTGGGTCATCTTAAAGCGTTCTAGTAGTATATACTATAGTTGAGTGTGTCTTCTGATGAATTGTACCGTGACTCAAAATGTGGAGTTTAAAAAAAATGTTCATCCACAAACAATTTTCTCCATGTGTATGTAGATGCAGTTAACAAAGTACACACCTGCGCCTCTTCTAAAGTACATTTAAATCACCTTTAAAATATTCCGTATGGATTCTGTTACCTAACTTTATTGTTGTTTTCCTGTTGTCATGACAGCGCAGGTGTCTTACGTATTGTAACTTAACGTAATGACTTGTTATTTCAAACATACTACTATATTAATTAAAAAGAGCTTTTAAATGCCAAGGTGTTGTCTACGCTATGCATCCGATCTGCCACACGATTTAGCGTTTTTTAGATATTATACAATATATGATACACTCCTAAATTTTTATATTTTCTGTTCATTATCATATACAAACTTATTGCTAAAAGGTTTAACAAGCTTATACAAAAGCACATTTTAAATTATCTACATTGTTGTTTAAAATGGCGTTTCTGTCAATAACATGGCTATTTTTCTTATCTGTTTCAGGTAAGTGTTGACCAAGTGTGTTGCGCATGCGTGGGGGTGAGTTGTGCATGGATATACCTATTGTCAGTATGTTACACATCTACACGTCAAATACTCGTTGACTTAGTTTTACATACATTTACTCATCATAGATGGTGTTGTTGTAGTTGTGTTTTTTTTCAAATGGTAATTGTGAATAGAAAAACTGTCTATGTATTCGCTTTTATCCGAAGCCATAACCCGCCTATGGTGTGTGCGTATTTGTTTTCGCACAATGAACTCTACTTAAAACAAGCCTTGGTCTGCGAATAGACGGGTCTTTGTTTCAATGGCAAATGGATCCATAAGTATGACGCTGCTGATATGTGTATTTACCGGAAACCTCTAACTGATATTAAGGCAAATTGCATGAATGAGAAGGTTTACTTTGCTGATTTATTTGTGTAGACAAAATATTGTTACAGTCAATAACATTGGATGGTTACGATGATTTTCCCAATTTGCGGAAATCAAGATCAATTTTAGTACGTTTTTCTATTAAACCAAGACACACTTTAACGCGATAAACAGATCCGGATAAATGTGAATAAGCGTCTGTTTACACGCAAAATGGAAATAATTCATCCCATCATTTTATATTGCTTAACTTAAGATGTTTCCCCGAAACAAGAACACGACCAAGAGACCTTTAGCTGTTTTAAGAGTGGTTTATTGAAATGGAAGAGCAGACTTCTAGAGCGTTTTTATTACTTACGACTTCGAAACCGCGAGCTTTTAGTATGGAATCCCGTTACGTTCGCCGCGTTTGTGACATAAAATTGATTGTTAGTGCGAGAGATTAATCTTGTTTTTGATAATCACAGCAGCACCTAATTGAGTGTGATGATATATTTATACCACCAAAAGCATTTCCAGACATTTAGTTTGGAATCCAAATGTTTTCCTCATATCTGAATATGTTTTACACCAGGAAAGAAGAAATGAATGTCGTACTGTTTTATTTGGTTTTGAATTTCGAATTAATGTCTTAGGTACAAATTTAAGTCACTTTAATTTCAACGCAAGCTTAGGAACGATGTCTGCTAGTTTGATTATTCTGTTGAATTATACATATTGAACCTACCGTCTAACTAATTTACTTAAATTGCACATTTTGTAATTGTTTGCAACATGTGTTTATTTGAAATCTCTTCAATTTATAATACTTACATAGCGTAAGACAGCAAAGGCAGCACTGGATTAAGCACTGCGTTTTAATATAAATAATAATGTATACGCAAATCAAAATCTTATACATGTATGATAAAAAGTAAAAGTCAGTTTATTACTTTTCACTGTTAGATTTTAAAACTGTATTTTGATACATTATATTGTATATACACTATAGTGTTTAGCTTTTATATGTTGTTCTTCCTTGCAGGTAACGAATAAATGGAAACACATTAAGACTGGGCTCTTACATATCAATGCTTTACTACATTCTATATCTGACAGTTGGACTGAGTGCAAGTGTGTATTGTTTATTATGTCCTTGCATTATAAACATCTTGAGAACGCATTATTTTGCCAACCTTCGGTGAAACTCCGTTCAACCTAATAGTTGTAGAAATGTGTTGCCGGGCTACTACATTAAGGAGAGAGATGGCCTTACTGAAAGGCCATTTTGGAAACAGTCTGCAAATAGATTTATTGTTTTGTAAAGCATAGCTAGATAATAGATACGCATGTCTTATAAGCATACCGCTTAGCGTTTGCGCATTGGGAAGTTTAGCAGTAAAACACTGAATACAATTTTTTTTCTAAAACGATTATTTCACAAGATGTGTCTGGTATTATTATTATAAGAGAGGTATTATTAGGGCAATTTTTAATTACTAGTAGATACAATCGGCAATTCTAATTAATGTATAAACATAGTTTATCTACTATGTCATTTATAAACAGTCCGAAATTGGAAAATAATGTTCGCTAGACTGCAATGCTACCAACTAGACATCGCGCAGTCTTGTCCTCATACCTATATGACAGTTTTAAAATAATGTACTCTAGACTGACCTCCATGTAATAAAAATGACCCAAACCATCAAACCAAGTGTGTTTACACCCGAACTGCACGTGCTATGAATTCATTTGCCGTTAATAGTGTATATCAGTGGGTGGTGCGGGCGATGTACCTATGAATAATTGGCATGTTAATATTCCTCTGTTCTGCGGATGATCGTAAATATTTCCGTCAGAAGACGGCCGGACGAAACAACATTAGCCGAAGTGTTCTAAATCTTATTAACACGAAATGGTCATTGCGAATGGTGATTTGCAGCATGGATGAAATGTTGGGTTTGTTTGCAGATTTTATAGCCGCGTCTAAATATGGTGTATACATGTACGTTTTCTTATATTTATGTTTAAATTAAATTGTCGTATATCTTCGGAATTTTGTTTAAGTTTTCTCAACTGTAAGCTATAAGTCTATTTTGTTTGAGTAAAGTATGAATGTCTGAATGTTAATATAAGTTGCAATGCAAATAGAAAATACTCCGTAGCCATATCTTAAAATGTATTAGCATACACCAATTTGAAATCAGCTCGGTGTTCATAATGTTAGTACTGTTAGTGAAATGCTAAGTAATTTTACATACTCGTTTTAGCATGCATTTAGTTTTTAGCGAAATGAATATTTTCATTAAACAAACGGTTAAGTAGTAATATGTAAATGATAAAACAAAAGTATATACGATAGCACATCGTTGGCTTTTCTCGATGTTCAAGTTGATATAACAAACTGAAGAAAGGCATGGTATTCTTAAACGAAGCAGTGCAAATGTATGTTTCAACCTAATATATGACAGTGAATTAGTTAAGCATACATGTAACTATGTTGAATGCTGAAAACAAGAGAACCATGGACGCAAAAGTGCTACTTTAAAGAAACATGTAACATGAGAAATGTACCACATTCTAGGTTTCCGGTTTGACTTACGTCAACCTGTAAAACGTAAAGTATTTCGTTAACCTTAGCATGCAAATTGATACAATGCAGAATCCGACGGTCACGCTACGTTTTCTTTAGGCACAACATATTTGCTATAAAGATTACATTACAGTTTGATCTTCCCGTACTCTGCTATGAAAAACATACCGCCATTCCCGTTTTGTTGTTCATTAATTTCTTCCAGCGCTTAATAACTGACAAGTCAGCTGTTGTGACTCCTTCGAGACCGCCATTATGTGATTTGCTCCCTCGCAACATACATGGAACCTCTGTTTGGCTAGTGCAACGAACGAGATAAATAAGTCGGATAATAGAAGATGTCGGAGTGATTCCTCTTTATTATTTAAATGTGCTCTCATTTGGGAAGTGCAAAAACAATTAACGCCCACAGTTATCATATGACTAATGGCAATTTTTATATAACTATATGAGTGATATTAGAACTATTTTTGTCATACTTTTACCAAATGTTTACTAACTGTGGTGTATGTAGTTTGCACGTGTAAAGATTATACGTGTTAGAACAATGTTTCATATAAAAATACTTTCAATAAAAGACCTTATTTACGTTGTAACAGTACTTCGTGGTTTGGATTTGCCTTTTAATGTTTTACTTAACGTTTCTCATTCCTCCAGAGATTTTGACAGTATCCATTTGCCCATCAACAGCCAAGTGTAATTTTCTGAATAAATGTTTGCCCCACAGATATAAGGTTGATCTTCCTGAGCACAATACTTTACTGAATTTGACTTAGTTTAAATGACCCGGGTTTCTGAATATAAACTAGTTGTAGTGTAATTGACAATGGACAGTTCCGCAACTGTCAATCATGATCATTTATTATTTTAATCCAAATGTTTAGGATGTCAGGTGACAGTCTGATCTAGAAAATACAAAAGAAAACATATTTCCTGTTTGTGATGAACCTTACCACAAGATCAAAGAACATCAACCGCATTAGGAGGAGCTTGAAAATTTGACAATTGTATTGGTTTGGTGAAAGTCGTTGGTGTATTTTATAATATTAAGATTAATTTGGTGTAAAGCGCAAATATGAAATTACACAGTGCGGTGGGTTTGACTCAAAACCTAATGGGATGCTTTGTCTTTAAGAATTAGGGTTGGTATTTGGGCACCTCAAATTGGTTTAATATTCACAATGTGTTGTAAGGCAATACAGTCATGTCAAAATAACTACGTCAATTGACAAAATATACATTTAATTTATCTAGGCGGCCTACTTTTGTTGTAAATGTGTTATCAGTAATGAAATTACCTACAAATGTTTCATAAATACGTTTTAAATTATAACACTAGGCATTTCCTCTGATTACAGTGCTATGAAATGTGTAATAACAATTAAAGAGAACTCAAAAACTAATTAGACATCACGTATGATTGCCTTTTTCAAGATAATTATACGTTCCAAATAGAAGCTATGGATGTTTAATCTCAATTGCAAAGAATGCAAACCACATCCTTGATTTTATTTTAAAGCAGCTGTCCTCATGAATATACTAAAAATCATTATTTACACAGTTTTCAAAATATCTCTTCAAATAGATATATAATAGTTGTTAGAAATAAAAAAAACTACATATTTTCACTTTTTTGCTTTGAAAACAGACACTTCTTTTATCTGCCATCGGGATATTCCTACTATACATAACGGCTACTGCGCTAGTAACGCACTATATTATGCAAAAAAAAACTGTGTTTTACCACGGATTTGTCAACTGAATTAAGGGGTCAGTAATAATAGATTTCTCCACTAAACATAACTTGACCATTATTTACCGTTAATTTTAATATTTTTTCATTTATTTTTTTGAGCATCTGGAGGACAGCTGCTTTAAGGAAAATCACATCCACATAGATTCACTTAAAAGCTTGCTGATAATTATTTCCTCGACACTTTCTTTGTTAAAGCACATAAGCGTGGCAATTGTTTTGTGGTAGCCATAAAACAACAACAACAACAACAAACCAAAAAGGTATATTAATAAAAAATGCCGCATTGTAATTCACCATGACATGTTTGTATTTTCAAACTGTTTGAAATTGTAAAGATGTATTCCTTTAAGAAATTATCAATAAAAAGAAAATAAAAACAGAAAAATCCGAAAAACACAAAAATATTTGTTTTCTAAATGTTTGTTGCGTCATGATGTTGTAAGAGTTTTTGTGTCGTCCCTTGTGCTAGTTTTTGTACGGGCCATTTTGTCATGGTGCCCTTAAACATGACATATCTACTTTGTTTACAACATTCTTTGTTTGAACATCTCTTCAATTTATATTATAATAGACTAGGCCCAAGATAACTATTTATTATCATATAAAAAAATCAGATTTTAAATGTTACATCAAAGAACAATTTCAGTTCGGCATGAAATAATTAAAATATGACAACTTCTAATCTTTGTAGCATGTATTGTGATCATAAAGGTACAAAGTGCACGTGTACGTGAAACAAGCATTTCAAATGCTTGAAAACAAACCTATATCAAATGATGTATTCATTACTACAGGAAGATAGTACTAAGTAAAGGTCTGTGTCAGAGGTAAGATTCGAATGCGTGACAGCTCGATGTCGACAGTCCAAACCACTGGGTTACAGACACAGATGACATCGTAGTTAACTGGATCTATATTTGTTTTCTTTATCAATGACGCGCATTCAAAAGACAGTTCCGAGGCCGCACGTTTTCTCAAATACATTATTTCTTCGTAGTATTTATCCATAGCATGGATAACCTTTTTGGCATTTCCTTATACTAAGCATTCGTGCTGGTAAATTATGGTCTAAAAGCAGCATGCAAACTAATTTATTTCAAGATAAGGCAATGCATCTTTAAAATATATAGGAAATTGTGTCGGCATTTTAGAGCTTAATTATTGGTTTAAGAGCAAACGCCACGTGTAGAGAATACATAAAATATGTATTACCTTATTCCATAGTGTTGTCACGATTACGCATGTCTATTAAACATGGCTGTTTTCGGGAAAATTTGCTTAAATATATCATTTACATGCATAAACCAAGGTGTGTGTTATAATTATGTGGAACAGTTCAAAAAGGTTCTTAACTTAGCAAATGCTTTAAATTTCTCAACAATTATTGTGCCATATTCAGACCGTTGATGACTTTTCAGGAGCACTATCAATTTTACACCTGTGTCCGTTTTTAAATTCTAATTTAATTCCAATGAACATATTCTTGCGGATAATGTTACTTTAATTTATTGTTTTTTTCCGTTGATATGGCGGCACGTGTTTTAACGTTGTGTAACTTAACGTTATGGTTTGTAGTGAACACATAACATCGTATACCAAAAATGTTGTTAAAAGTCACCAGTGGTCTACCATATGGTAGTTAATATTTAAACTATTGATCCAGAAGGCCTGATACTATCTAGAAAACGGCAGAGATCGTACAGCCGTTTTCATTTTTGGGTGATTTCGTATATTGCTTTCTAATTTCTATCCAAAACAACAACGAGGGCTCGTATTTTCGTGGTAAATAAATGCCGACCCTTCCTACCTAACGTATTTCAAGGAGCTATCAAAACACTCTATATGTTTTTATAATTTTTATCTTTAACTTTGTTGTGATATAATTATGGCATAACTTAAACCTCTTCAACTTTTTTTCAATTAATTAAATTAAAAGGCGTAGCAAGGTGAAAAAACTTGTACAAACGTGTCCAGCATTCATAGAACGTCGGTGTATTCGTAAAAATGGAAATAACTCAACACTATTACTTGTTAGTGTTTTACTTGTTTGCCAGAAACAAAACTACGACCAAAAGACGTATAGTTTACGATTGCTTTATTGAAATGGAAGAGCTGACTTCTAGCGCGATTTTATTACTTATGATTTCGAAAACGAGAGCTTTTAGTGTGGAATCCCGTGAAGCTTGCTGCGTTTGTGAACATAAATTTTATTGTTCGCGCGAGAGATTAATCTCGATTTTGATAATCACAGCGGGACCTAATTGAGTGTGATGATATGTTTATACCACGGAAACTATTTCCAGGCGATTTGCGGTGAATCCAAATGGTTTCCTCATTTTTGAGGATGCGTTAGGCAAAAAAATCAGGAAATAAATGTATTTTTTGTTGAATCCGCAATTCAAAATTGGGCAATTACACTTATTGAATTCATGTAATTTTAATTTCAACCAAAGCACTGGATTTAACTGTGATACTTTTTATGTTGTGTCTGAGTATACAGAAAAACATGACGTACAACAAATGTAGAACCATTGAGTTAGATACCGACTTTTATTAACTATTACAGTTTTATATAATATATATTAAATGATGTTTGCGATAATAATCATTTAATTAAAATTTGATTCAAAATAAATATTCAGAGTATTACGTTTCCAATATAACGTTCAGAAAATGTAATAATACAATGGTACATACTTTACACGTATGCTTTTATCTTGTTCTTTAAATTATCTTTTTAAAGTTATTAATTGGTTGGTGTTTACTTGTTCAGTGTCAGTCGAGGTAACGCTTAAATGGCGACAAACTAATAATACTGAACTCTTGCTTATAAACACTTGATTACAATCTAGTTCTGAAAGACTGGGCAGAAGGGAATTGTGTTTTGTTTATTAGGTCTCACTATTATAAACATCTTGAAAACGCATCATTTTGCTAACCTTCAGTGGAAATGCGTTCAACCGTGTAGCTGCAGGAATTTGTTTCTGAGCCAGAATACTAAAGAGAAAGATAGCCTTATTGAAAGGTCGTTTTGCAAACAGCCTGCAAATAGATTTATTGTTTTGTACAGCGTCAAATAGACAAAAGGTACACATTTGCATAATAACTTACCTAAGTATATGCGTTCGTACGTGTAATAGGAAGTTATGCAGTACACTAGTTAAGGCGGCTAATTTTTATTTTGTAAACGTGAAGCACGCATTGCACATGGTTCGGCTGGTAATTTAATGTGAGGAGCGAAAAGTGTTTGCTAAATTTTTATCCTCTTAGGGTTGATGTTGGTGATCAGTGAATCTTGATAAGACTTGTGTAATTATTTTCCTTAATTAGATATGGTAATGTCTCTGAATGTATTTGTTCCGTGTTGTAAAATATAAAGATGTGTACAACAATCTGAAACGTCTCAACTAATTGAATCTAGCTTAAAAAAATTTTTACTTTAGTATATAATTACAAGTTATTATATTACTAAAATGAAAATTGAATGAAAAACTGCCTATATGTGATCCATGAACAAATCTATACATCGGAAACAAAATGTACCTATCAGATAAATGCAGTTTCTGTTTTATTATGTTCAATTCCGGCAACTTTAGGAGGTTTGTCTTATGTAAAGGGACATTAATCCATACATGTTACTTTTACCAAACCCAACTGCTAGCCTCCCTTTATTATCGCAATACCTTTTAGTGTGCTACATGAATTGAAACACATTATGGTTTTTAATAATAATTATAATACGGACACACATTGATATGTCGTTAAATGTCTTAGGGTACAAACAATATTATTATCGAACACATATTAACGTCGTTATTGTCTTTTCTTTAAACTCATAACAATGCTCCCTATTGTTGTCAATTTAGCTCAATCAGTAGATCATGGGACTCCGAAACCGAATAACATTGTTTAAAGATTTAGACTGTTAATCAACGTTAAGCAAATTTATTTGTTAAAATTAAGTTATGCGCTATAGTTAACCTATGTCATAACTTGATATATATAGGTACCTAAACAGGTAATATTTCCACTTCACTCAACACTATTCTACCTTGGTTTAAATTTTTAATTTAATAATAAAAAAATATTATACATAATTGGTAACAATCACGTACATGTACTTCCTACGTTTATTATCGTTAAGCTAAATATTACACAAATATAAAACATATAAATGACAGTTTTTGGATATGTATATAGTTAGATGTTAAACGCACAAGAAAGGTCGACTACTCTGTTGATTATGTTTTCTCTGCTAGACAAGAGTTGTACATCTTTGACTAAGCAATGGTTTCATTATATAATTGTTATACAGTGTTTTGTTCTAACAACTGTATATACCACTAGTTACACAAACCTGAAGTACAATATTCACTTCAGTAAGCACATGCTGTGTATCCTGTACACGTCACATATTTTACCAAATACATACGTTAATAGCGTAATATAATTTACATAAAATTATTTTAGTTTAAACTATGGGTTACAACACATACCTATAATTAATTGCGACATATTGTGGGTTGATGAATTACCCTGGCATGTTACTGCTGTATGTATCATGTAGGGAGGGAGTAAAGTTTGATCATGGAATGTTTCACTAATGTCTCCATGCTGATATCTCCAGGAATAGTACCATCAGAATGTCGGTGAAAATTACGTTAACCTCATTGTGTCTATAGGTGGTCACCACTTTACGATTGTGTGGACCAGACATTACATTAGTAACCTTTTAGAAATAGTTTGCACAGGCTGCGTTTGAATTTTGTGGATTCAATTAACGTTTGGTTTTAGTCGGACTTCAATAAATCACTTATATAATGAAAGTCATTATATGATAAAGTACTAAATTACAGTTGGTCAAAGAAATATCTTTTATTTGTTTCATTCATTCATTAATCGTTTTTTCCATCATTATTGATGATATGAAATGTCATAGACTATGTTGAAACTGTCCACGTATTCGGTGTTATACTGGATCATCTCTCTTGTTAAGCTTTGATTTCAATAATTATCTTAAGCCTTGCAATATATATGTATACGTAAACGGTTTATTTTGTCTAGTGAGGTCTGAAAACAGGTGCAAATCGCGTATCCCGATCCTTGGTAAAAACGTCAGCAACTCAAGTGTGTATTTTTTTTCTTTTTAAGGTGAGGGGGGTGTTTCTGTCAGGTTGTTACCTATTATTACTACCACCTATTATTTGTTAGGCCTTTGATTAGTGTTACGTTTTAATAAGAAATGTTGTATTTGTCAAAATATGGAATATGTTTAGTTGTTTGTTTGTCTGCTTTACGACTGGCATGTACTGGCAATGTTCTGTGAAACTAGACATTCGGCAGACATCATAAGAATTACATTAAATTGTTTTATTTAATTATGGGAGTCGTAGGATTCGTAGCTGTTATCGTGTATTGAATTTTGTGTTCTACATTTGTATTGCTAGTTTTCTGGGCACGAGTGCAGAATGTAGTAAAAACTATATATTGAACTCAATATGATTGCAAGCGACCAATTTCTAGAAACGATAAAATTAAAGGGTTCTGCCACTTTTTACATGTGGAACCGGGTATGTTTCCAAGTTGAGAAACATTGAGGATATTTAGGACAACTTATATACCCGCATTCGTTAGCTGTGTCCTGACCATAATCCCTATACATTGTTTATTTTAACAATAGATTACAGTTAGAAATTGACCACACGGTAGATGCTAACAATAGAACACATGCTATGTTTAAACTTTTGTTATTCAAATTAATGGCCAGGTTTATTGTTCTATCAATGAGCCATTTTATTTGGATGCTGGCAACATAGGTTTAGCATGATCCAGGGATAAGCAAACATTGTCTTGAGTATTGTTTCCACTCTTCCTAAAGTGGTGTGACATACCCAGTCAACAAAGTTAACCAAGATATTAATAGAAGTTATATTTTGGGTTTAAAGATGCTAGTTCTGTATATTTATATCTTTCTAATCGGTCACAAATCTTGCAATAGGTTTAGTACATGTAATACTTAAAATACCATTTAAAAACTGTTGTGACAAATAATGTGTTTTTGGACACAAAGTAAAAACACAACAACAACAAAACAAAAATCAAACATAAATACCCTTGCCACCGGAGCCGGGAATTGAATAGGCATATTATCTTTAAATGGCAAAATCGCATTTGTTTTCTCTTAATAAAACAAATGCATATTCAGTTTAAAAAATCTATTGTACAAATGCGAGTGGACATATTTTAGGAGCAAATACTATGAATTTACGTTAGGGTGGATACAGATACATGGATCAGGGCTTTCCAGCTAAAATCATGCAGACACTGATGGAGATACGGATCCGGATCGTGAAACAGACGAATGCAGGAGAGCCTGAACATATTAAACAAATGATATATATAATGAATTTAGATATTATCTGTATAATAAAAATATGAATATATAATTATATAATAAATATGGCCCACAAAAATATAACAACCAGAAACAGAATAAAAGGGTCACGATTTTGTTTATGAAGAACTGTAAACACTATTTGACGCCATCTGTCCTTAATTGGAATGTATGTTATTTTGATTAGGGTTAATGCTAGTAGGATAGAGATCGCAGGCGCCAGTTATGAATTTCAGAGACAAATTATGCTATCCTAAACTTGCAGTGTTATAGTTCACTGCCGCATTCCAGTGCTATACATATATCATGGACGTTCATCATTATATTTTAATAATTAAAAGTGTGTGTAAACGTTAATAAGAGAATAACATTATGTGACCTGAAACATTGGCATTGGCATGATACATGTGATGACGACTAATATCTGTTTTGAATTCACACTTTCAGCTCAAGAATGTTAAGTTACTAATTTAATGTACTATTTTGCACATGTGTTTACATTTTGTATAAACATACATGTAACCAATACATATACTCTATATACTTTTATTTCACGAATATGACAGTCGACTGAACGTTCTGTCATTGCGTTTTAAAATGACATATGCTTTACAAAAAAAAACAATCAGTGTGTCCTGTACTGTATTGTTTCTATACTTTTATACCGTTGATGGGACTAAACCATATCCAGTTAAAGATAACAGGTTGTATATTATAACTCAATCAACGTCGAAAAGAAGCAGCGCACTTATAAAACAGACGACTTCAAATAAAAACAGACAACATGGAATAATACAGACTGTAGTTGCTCCCGGATTTACCATCACACAGATCAGAAAGCCAGGAGACAACAAAGGGAATGGCCCTAAAATACGCTAGAAAGCAATTAATTGATAACGTGGACCGGTTGAGCGATCTTGACATTAGCGGCCTTAAAAGGCATTAATTCCGATGTTTCATTCGTCTGCCGAACGTCTGCTAGATGCAAGATGATAAACATGTTTTATTTACATAGCACGTCTGCTTTGGTGCATTGTTTGGTAATAAAATGCAATTATGTCGGGTTTTGTTCATGTTTAAATATACAACATCATGTAATTGATTTA
>Ga0224511_10001406_pt1 | contig 14477 bp, 9 predicted proteins | sample SF_May12_sed_USG_2_FD_169988 | JGI IMG/M metagenome (GOLD analysis project Ga0224511, IMG submission 169988) | Sediment microbial communities from San Francisco Bay, California, United States - SF_May12_sed_USGS_8_1 | ecosystem: Environmental > Aquatic > Marine > Sediment | place: USA...
TGCGCTAGGGGGGTCAGTGGTGTGGCATTATTCATTACTACTGATGAACAGTTTCAATAAAGGTTGCTGTTTTATCGTACAGGCTATGCTTCCTGAGGGCTTTCTCTTTTAGCAGTTTAAGTTTACATCCTTGGAAAAATAATTTAAGTTTGAATATTTGATCAGTTAGAAATACTAAATACTGTTATAAAATGAAAGGTATGTTCTATCGTTTATCTCCCCCATTTATATGCTTAGAAAGAGACATATGCATAGATTAATATCTAGATATAATCCTTCTAATCTGTTTATCTAAAAATAGATTACATTAAGAACTTAACCACAAGTTTATGCTCACAATAGGACGCATGTCAGTGTTAAATGTGGTAAAATCTATTGTAAGTCAATGGTTTCGGTGATGAAACTTTAAATTGAAAGCATTGCCAATACTTCGACCTTAAAATGAAAAATTTGACTAGGGTAAATGTGCGTTTTGCATCATCTCCATGGGACTCATGTGAGCGAAGCAGTACCTTATGGGCCTTCTTGTTGTACACGTTAGCAAAATGGTGTGCCTGCTTCAGAAAGGACAATCGATAATTTTACGAATTAACCTATTATTTTGTTTGTTTTGCAGATCATGGCGGAAGAGGAGTGGTCATTTAGGAACAAGCTTAAAGCTTGGAGTGCCTCCCAGTGGAACTGGTTTGATATGTTCCTGTACCTCATCATGTTTCCTATCGCGATTATCCTGAGATTGACACTTAGTGGAGAGCACTTTGTTAACGCCAGGATCTTCTACAGGTAAGACTTTGTCTATTTCTTAGAAACCTCTAGGTTAATAGTTTCATATTCCTGCAAATGAGAAGTGATATGTTAAGAGTCTCCGTCGGTCGATGGCGTTGCTTTGGCCTAATACGTATTTAAATCAACACATATCGAGCCTTAATTTTGACACATGTTTAGTACATTTGGTGCTATAAACTTTCTGCTAATTACCTTCATTGCATAATTATGAATATTAACATTGCATTAGATCTATTAGAAAGAAGATGAGAAAATCATTATTTTCATAACAAATATGCACGTTGCTGCATGCACATACGCTTTGTATTTAACTAGCGGTCTTGTTTGTAACAACAACATTGTTACAGGTCTCGCTGTAAATATATTCACAAATGTGTGCAGAACAAACCCCATTTAATATTTTTTTTTCTCACACAGAAACTTGACTAACTTGCTTCATATAACGAAAGCAGATCTTTGGAAAATTTAATTATAAAAATGCAACATAAAATATACATGTACATAATGAACGTTACATATGAACGATTTAATTCTTTGCCGAGTAAAAAATACACCCCTGAAATTAGGGGCAGGTAATCTATACCGCTTTTCAGAGTTATTCAGCGGCCATTTAACATCCAACAAGTTGATATTAGTAGGGAACATTTTTAGCAGATACTAGCGGATCCGGGGGGCGCAACCGGCGCTCCCCCCCAACAGCCGCGTACCTATGATTTTAATGCCCAAAACGCTAATCATCCCCCGTTGACAAAGTCCACGCCCCCCTAAGGTCAAATCCTGGATCCGCCACTGGCTGAAACATGATAAAGGTGTCACCAAATCCCACTAGGTGGTCCTATGGTCAATGTATGCTATTTACTAGTTATATTTTAAAACTAAAGTTACCACTATCAACACATAAACACAATTTTAAATATTGATATGCTTATGTTTTGTTATAAGTAGCTTATTTGCCTAGTCAGCTTAATTTTATAAATTAAGTGAAGCTATTGTAAAATATATCATACCATAACAAATAAAAATATACACATGTCACTAAAGAAAAACCATATACGTATGTTCGGTATCAGATGTACGTTTAATCATCATGCGAAATTAACAAATGTTAATCAAAATTTATATAATGTTTATCGCATTTACTTCCAACAAACACTTTCTAAAAGAACAGATTTACAAAAGATGTATATTATGTTTCGGTCAATAAAACCTTCATACAGCGTATTTCGTGTTTAATTATATAACAAATTGGTTTATAGTGCAAACAGTGACTATATTTGTTTAAGATTCCATAACATTAAAACGATTTTGTAATTATTTACTTGAATAACAGTTGTTTTTCTTCTTGCAGCATCACAACGGCCGCGTTCTTCATACGTTTCACGCAAGTCTTTTTTGTATTTAAAGACATTGGTCCAAAGGTCTACATGATAAAAAGAATGGTCAGTGTAAATTCTTATCCAAGCTTTTTTCATAACAAACTATAAATTACACAACTAAAACACAACATGTTTGACAGGCAAATCATAATGAGACATAAATAAAAACATGATTTTTTACTTATAGTGGTGATCATTTTATGTTAACTGATAAATATTTAAATAGTTTAAGGTCACCGGAGCCTTTACTCACGATACGCTCTTGTGGTAGGACATACCTAGTGAAAAAGAGGGTACACTGTTGACCATGTGTATTTTATTCTATTAACAATCCTATTATATAAGTAAATAACTAGGTCATTAAGTGTCTAAATAAACAACAATGGGTCAGTCTTTAATAATGGACCGTTCCGCAAATGTCAATTATTATCATTTATAACAGTACATGGTCGATTTTAATCTAATAGATTAGGATTAAATTGTCAGGTGCCAAACTGACCTAGAAAACAAAAAAGAAAGACCCCTTCACAAGCCTTCACAAGATCAAAGCAAATCTTCCGCTTTGGGCGGAGTTTGAAATTTTGCGGAACGGTGCATTCCTTTACAGAAACACTCTAGAGACCATACAATTACCATCTGACTTTAAAAAAGCTAAATGTTGTTAAATTGTCTCATTTTTATAAATTTTAAGAATATGTATCTATTGTTGTGATGATCAAGGTCGATGTGTCACATTTTTAAAACGAAAAGCTCAAGTTGAGCTATAGTACATTGTAACTATAAAAGGTCTTCGTCCGTATTCCGTTTTTGCTTAAACATCTCCTCTGAAATCGTTCATTAGATATTGACAACATTTCCTTTCTCGGTTGAATTGATATGTTTGTTGTCCCCTTTAAACAGTTTAGATGGTCCTGACTGGTAGCATAATAAGATAAGGGATCAGAAAATACCGCATAAATACATTACTTAATGGTGAATTCTAGTTAAACTTTGCCATAAAATTATAACTGTCACAGCAATTCATGCGGTTAGCCCCTGCAATACTGATCACTTCTCCTAGCATGTGTAAGGATTAGTGGACAATTTAAAGTAAGATTAAATGTATTTTGGCCTGAGAGTCCAGGCACACTTATTTTGAGATCCTCATGATTCTTGTGAGATTTTACGGCTCAGTGCATATTCATAGGATTCCTAAGTTAATATAGATATAGAAACCCCGTGAGTCATGTCTTTAACTAGAGCTCTGGGAGTCGGAGCGTTTTGAGCTCAAATGATGAGCCGTCCTTACACGGACACCAATTATGGTGTCCCTAACCTTCATTTGATTTAAGTAATTGAACGGACAAATATTTTATGCTTTTGATAACTGTGACCTTGACCTTTGACCCACTGATTCAAAAAATCAACAGGGTTCATATATCGCCCATGGCCATCTGAGACACCAATTATGATGTTCATAAGCCTAACAAATTTAAAGGTAAAGAGCGGACGATGATTTTATGCTCCATGACACTGTGGCTTGACTTTTGACCTTCTGACCCGAAAGTCAATATGAATCAGCTGATGGCCATGGCTAACTAAAACACTAGTAATGGTGATCCCCAACTAAATAGATTTTAAGTAATTGAGCGGACAAGGGTGTTATGTTCCATGTCACAGTGTTCTTAACCGTTGACTTACTGACTCGAAAATCAATAGAGATTATTTATCGGTCATGGCCAAGTAAGACACCAATTATGGTGTGATAAGTTCAATGATTTTTTAATTTATTGATAAGGCAAGAATTTTGTGATCAAGGTCACTTTGACCTTGACCTTTGATCTACTTACCTGAAACGCAATATGAATCATCTATGGGTCATGGTCATGGAATAATGTTTGGCTGTCTGTCTGTCGGTCTGCCTGGCGTTAGCAAAGTCTTTTTCGCTCATTAACCTTTTTCACATAGGTGATTCTTTCCTAATATCACGGATGACCATGTTAAACGTTTTTTTTTCAACATGGGTGGAATAGTAGCTTTAACTAAAAAGCATGTTTTCTGACAAGCGCGTGTCGGGGGTATTCGGCAGTAGTGACAAGCTCTAGTTGTTTGTTTTAGTTTTTAGACCTGGTGTTTTTCCTGGGCATCTTCCTCGTGTTCCTGCTGAGTTTTGGGATAATGTACCAGGCGATTATGTTCCCGAACTCCGAACCAAACTGGCATTTGCTCACGTCTTTGCTGTACATCCCATACTGGCAGGTGTTCGGCGAGCTCTTCTTGGACGATATGAAGGGTATGTAAATTGATGACATGATAATTACCGGAAACTGTAATTGTAATTTCACAGTTTACTTTTTGTTTGCATGATGACCTACATAATTACAAATTTTGTCGGGGCAAGCACGATATAACCGTCAGAAGTATGGTTCGATGTTTGTGCGTTGCGTCCCAACGTTCGTCCGTCCGACCGTCTGTCTGTCTGTCTGTCCGGCGTTAGTAAAGTATTGTCCTCTCGTTAATGTCTAACATATTTTGACTAGTTAAACATTCCTTGGTATCATCGATATCGATGACACATAGATAATCCCAAATGATTTTAATTCCTAAGTTAATCCCTAATGGTCAGTAGGTCAGAGGTCAAGGTCATAGTGATCAAAAGCATACAAGCATTTGCGGCTTATTAACTTAAAACCTATTCAGGTATATGATACCATAATTGATGTATTAGTTGGCGATGACCTACAGATGATCTTTTTCGATTTCATGGTCAGTAGGTCAAAGTTACAGTGACGAAAAACATAAGTCACTGTCTGCTCAATAACCTGAAACCTAATATGCATAGGAGCACTGATGTCTTAGTTGGCCATTGGCATATCGACAGCCCGCCCTCCTTGCCTGGTCTACATTATCGCACTGGAAGATGGTGGTCGGTATTTGTATAGGCAGGATTGACAAGAGAATACAAAAGATATTCTGCACGCGACACGTCGTCTCAATATAGTGATCATTTCCGAGAAAAAGTGTTAAAATCCGACTTCAAATAACGAAGTTTTGTGCCAGACATATTTTTGCTTCAAGGTCATGCTGTGACCCAAATATTGCGCGCGAATCGTATTACACACAACTATTCACAATGTTCTACATACGTAGGAAAGCAAAACTGTATGGTGCTTTTATTAATTATGAAAAGGCGTTTGACATGGTTATTCAAGATGCTTTTTGGATAAAATTATTTAAAACAGGCATATGCTGTAAAAGGTTAAAAATGATACAAGCAATTTACCAAAATGTTGGGTCATGTTTTAAAGCTTTTAAAACTAAGTCGTATTATGAACTATTTGATTCAACACTTGGTGTTAAACAAGGGGAGCCAATATCTCTTCATTTGTTAAATCGTATTTATTAACGATGTGAAATACTGTATGCATAATAATAATTTAACTGAAACTGATATGAGTCTTTTATCGATTTATATTTTGCTTTTTGCTGATGATATTGCAGTGTTTTCAACAAACCCTGAATATTTACGACTACAGTTAAATGCTTTATATGACTACTAGTGCAAGTGGGTTTGAAAATCAATGTTTAAAAAATAAAATATGATTTTTTGCAAAGAAAAAAAAGCATAGTTAACATTTTATATGTAGTTTTCATTTAAATAGTATAAATTTATCTACAATAGGAGAGCCTGAAGAACCTTGTGAAAGTAACGAGACTATCTGGCGAGCTAACGGTGGGGAGGACCGGTGCCCAGAGAAGATACCACTGGTTCCTGTCTTGGCCGCAGTCTACCTTGTCCTTACAAACATCCTGCTTGTCAACCTCCTCATTGCCATGTTCAGGTAAAGACTGGTTTCTGGCAACTTATTATTGCCATGTTAAGGTAAAGACTGGTAACTGGCAACTCCTCAATACTGAGTTGGGAGGGGAAAACCCGCCTCCCCTTTGCGTACTGCTTCATTATAAGCCTGTGTATTGTGTACGGTCTTATTTTCGCCATGCATACTGTGCATCGTTTACCAACAACTCTATGTTTGGCGTTTCCATTGATATAAAGAAAAAACAAAACACAGTCTGTGACATGCACAGGCACAATCATTCTTGAAAAACGTTAGTTTTGTTGTGTAACCATGTGCCCGATTGCACATCTATCTCGTGCGATGATAAAACTTTTGGCCACTTGAAGTATCTCTTTTTGTAGTCCTAGTAGTTTTCTGTCGGCAGTTCAAAATGTTGTTCCAAGTTTGCATCTTTGCCTTATTGTTAAGAAAATACCGTCAACACTGTAAAACGTTCTCTTTTGCTGACACATTTCTTGACAAATCAGTATGCCATTCCTCTCAGAATTTTGAGTAATTGCTTGTTTAAAGATACATAGTTACTTCGAATATTTGCAAGACAATCATAAATGTATTATAAGGATGTAAACGTATGTATTCTTAACTGTTTATGTATTTGGTGTCGGTTAGAATTCGGTTAGTAAACATCTCATGATTGCGTATGGGGATTTATGTGTCAATGCTTTGTTGCAGCTACACATTCCAAATGGTGCAGGAGCAGTCGGAACAGCTGTGGCGTTTCAATCGTTACAGCCTGGTGAAAGAGTTCTATAACAGGCCAAAGATATGTCCGCCTTTGATCATCATAGCGCATCTCTCTCGGCTCGGCTCGTTTTTCTGCTTACCATTCCTTTTTCGCCCGCGCCACGATAAATTCAGTATGTTGGTGTTATTATGCTTTTAAAAACATATAACCACACTTAGACTTTCGAGTAACAAAAATTCAAAACGAAAATTATAATAAGCATTCTACTTATACAGCACTAATTGAATACCAGTAAACGTTGCTATGTCGATAACTTTTAATCAAGTATCCATAGTATTGTCAAAGATGTTTGACGTGAGTGTAACTATGGTCACATACAATCTACGGGTACCATATGGCGCAATCTGTATTTCACCAAACCGTACGCTTCTACCGCGCCCGTACGGCGCACGGTCTGTGGCAGAACCGTACTACGAAGTCAATTGTTTAGACATCCTAAGGTGTAGGTGAAGTACTACTTAAATTTCACATCGCCCGTACGACGTTGTGTAGGGTCATACAGGGTACGGTGGTATCGGCCCGGCGTTTACACACAGCAGACGGCGACGGAAGATATTTGTAAAATTTTAAATCGTCCTATTTCAACGGCACCGTACGGTGCCCAACCAGGCATCGTTTGGTGTTTGAAATGCGCCAGGGGCCTTTGAAAATACTTTACCATTTAACTGTATGTGCCCACCAAAAGTCTAAAGACAACCTGTAATTTTCCTATGACCTTCCATAACAACACCATGTCCTATCAAATTTAATCACTTCTATACATCTTCAAACAATTAAATTTAACTGAATGTTTCATATTTATGAATAACTTCTTTACCTTATTTTATAAAACACTTGCAATTTAACTGTTCTGAACATGCTCTTAAAAAGTGTGTTTATTTTCAGTCCCATTACATCCTATGTTTACTTTGTGGAAACATTATATGTTCCTGGAATTTCAGAAAATCAGGCATAAAATATATTTCAAAAATACCCTTACATGTCTGCATATATTTTGAATACTAGTAACTGATTTATGCTGTTTGAGTGAAGGTGTTTTGTTTTGTTAGACAGCTACACCGAAAAATATCACTCAACGCTTACGTTGTACTGAGAGTATACAACAACCATTTGTATTGTAGACTTATGGCTAACTAGATTGCAAGATGAACGGTTCTCACAGTTTGAGCGGGAAGCCAGTGAGCGCTACCTGAAGACCACACTAAATATGGAACAGGTGGAGCTTGGCAACAAGGTGAGACACAGCAGATACATGAATATACTATTATGTATACAATCTCCTCACAGCGATTACGTCACACGTTGCTACTTTAATCTCTGCCACCAGCAAGGATCACGTGACGATACAGTATCACGTGATGTGTTCAGTTTTCTGTATGTATAGTACGTTGTATTCTTTACAGTACGGTGAAATTTTACTTTCATAATTTCATATTAAAGTTACCTCTTTTAGCTCACCTGAGCACAAAGTGCTCATGGTGAGCTATTGTGGTCAGTGGTTGTCCGTCATCCGTTGTCGTGCGTCGTCCGTCGTCCGTCTTGCGTCAACATTTGATGTTTAAACTCTAGAGGCCACATTTTCAACCCAATTTTGATCAAACTTTGTCAGAATGTTTGTTTTAACAATATCTAGGCAAAGTTCGAATATGGGTCATGTCGGGTCAAAAAGTAGGTCACCAGGTCAAATCTAAGGAAATTCTTGTTTACACCCTAGAGGCTACATTTGTGACCCGATTTTGATGAAACTTTGTCAGAATGTTTGTTTTGACATTATTTAAGTCAAGTTCGAATATAGGTCATGTCGGTTTTAAAACTAGGTCACCATGTCAAATCTTACAAAATTCTTGTTTACACCCTAAAGGCCACATTTGTGATCCAATTTTGATGAAACTTTGTAAGAATGTTTGTTTTGTCAATATCTAAGAAAAGTTTGAATATGGGTCATGTCGGGTCAAAAACTAGGTCACCAGGTCAAATCTTAGGAAATTCTTGTTTACACCATAGAGGCCACATTTGTGACCTAATTTTGATGAAACTTTGTCAGAATGTTTGTTTTGACAATATCTACTTTATGTTCGAATATGGATTATGTCGGGTAAAAACCTAGGTCACCAGCTCAAATCTTAGAAAATTCTTGTTTACACCATAGACGCCACATTTGTGACCCAATTGTGATGAAACTTAAACAGAGTGTTTGTTTAGACAATATCTAAGGCAAGTTTGAATATGGGTTATGTTAGGTCAAAAACAAGGTCACCAGGTCAAATATTAGGAAATTCTTGTTGACATTCTAGAGGCCACATTTGTGACCCAATTTTGATGAAACTATGTCAGAATGTTTGTTTAGACAATATCTAAGTCAAGTTCACATATGGGTTATGTCGGGTCAAAAACTAGGTCACCAGGTCAAATCTTAGGATATTCTTGTTTACACCATAGAGGCCACATTTGTGACCCAATTTTAATGAAACTTTGTCAGAATGTTTGTTTTGACAATATCTAAGTCAAGTTCGAATATGGGTTATGTCGGGTCAAAAACTAGATCACCAGGTCAAATCTTAGGAGATTCTTGTTTACACCATAGAAACCACATTTGTGACCCAATTTTGATTAAACTTTGTCAGAATGTTTGTTTTGACAATATCTAAGTTAAGTTTGAATATGGGATATGTCGGGTCAAAAACTAGGTCACCAGGTCAAATCTTAGGATATTCTTGTTTACACCATAAAGGCAACATTTGTGACCCAATTTTGATGAAACTTTGTCGGAAAGTTTGTCTTGGCAATATTTAGACCAAGTTCGAATATGGGTCGCGTCGGTTTTAAAAATAGGTCACCAGGTCAAAACTTAGGAAATTCTTGTTTACACTCTAAAGGCCACATTTGCGACCCAATTTTGATGAAACTTTGTCAAAATGTTTGTTTTTACAATATCTAGACAAAGTTCGAAAAAAACCTAGGTCACCAGGTCAAATCTTAGTAAATTCTTGTTTACACCATAGAGGCCACATTTGTGACTCAATTTTGATGAAACTTGAACAGAATGTTTGTTTTGATAATATCTAAGGCAAGTTTGAATATGGGTTATGTCTGGTCAAAAACTAGGTCACCAGGTCAAATCATATGAAATTCTTGTTTACACCATAGAGGCCACTTTTGCGACCTGATTTTAATAAAACTTTGTCAGAATGATTGTCTTGATTATCCTAGACCTAGTTCGGATATGTGTCCCGTCGGTTTAAAAAGTAGGTCACCAGGTCAAATCATTGGAAATTCTTGTTAACACTCTACAGGCTACATTTGCTACTCGATTTTGATGAAACTTGGTTAGAAGGTTTGTTTTGATAATATCTAGGCCAGGTTTGAATATTGGTCATGTCAGGTCAAAAACTAGGTCACCAGGTCAAATCTTAGAAAATTCCTTTTTAAACATTACTTCAGATTTAGACCCCCCAGGTGTTGCCTGTTGTATATAAAGCAATGAAAAAAGGAAACTCTTAAAAATCTTCATTCTCAGGTGAGCGTTCCAGGGCCCTCTGGGCCCTCTTGTTAATATGATAAATTAATATTTCTAATTATGATTATTGAATATTTTTAAAAGAAAGACACTATGATTTGAGGAGATAAGTCCAGTAAAAAATAAAAAAAACAAAAAACTATCCGTCAGTATTTTGACGAAAAACATTGCTGGTGGCAGTGATATAATGTACTGTCAAGGGAAGTAATCACTGCGCGGAGTTTGTTATGTATAGTGTAGTAACTGGTTTACATCATGTACCGTTTGGTGACTGGTTTACATAATTTACAGTCTAGTGACTGTTTGACAATATTTACAGTCTGGCAAGTGGTAAATGATTATGTATAATTATAATGTACAATGTTCAGTCTGCTGACTGATTTACATCATGGACAGCCTGGTGACCTATATACAATATGTACATCCTGGAGAGTTATTAATTAACACCATGTATATTCTGACGACTGGTTCACATAATGTACAGCCTGGTGACTGATATATATGATGTGCAGTCTGTTTACTGATAAATATATAATACAGTCTGGTGACGAATTAAGATGATGTACAGTCTTGGGACAGATTTATATGGTGTACAGTCTGGTTACTGATACATGTATATAATTGTACTGTTTTTTGACTAAAGTACATTATCAACTACGCTCTGGTGACTATTTACCTAATGTACACTCCGATGACTGGTTTACATTAAATACAGTATGGATTCTACTGATTTACAACATGTTTAAATATGTTACTGATATAATATATAATGTAGTCTGGTGACTATTATGTACACCATTGTAGCTGATTTACCTCATGTAAAGTCATTGACTGTTTTGTAAAGCTGGGATAGCATGTCTAATTAATACATGTAAATGTGGAGATGTGTCTATGTTGGTTATTTCCTAGTTTGCTACTATTTTCCTATGCAGGTTATGCTTCCTGAAGGCTTTCCCCTTCCATGGAAACAAAGCACACATCTTTGACACTATAAAAATGAGCTATTGTAAATATGTGCTTGCTAATGTAAATCTTGCATTTCCACACAACAGCCGATGGAAGCAATGCAGCGACAGATTGATGATCTCAGTGAGAAGATGTCTCAAACAAACCAGCAGACGACACAAATCTTGGCCATGTTGCAGGACCAGAAACGTGCGACAGATTAATGGAGCTACCGCTAGCAGCAACCATCAATTCAAGTCTGCCTTAATAAAAAACCCAGTTAATTTGCAAATCAATAAGACACTCAACAGCGCTCAATGCATCTTCATTATCCATTTTGAACAAGTGATAACGATTTCGCTATCTTAACTAGGATCTTGAATTTAATTTTTGAGGAGCAAAATAACTAAATGCTTTGAGACCAATGGACAGTTCCACAACTGTCAATCATTATCATTTATAACAGTACATGGTCGATTTTAATCAAATAGATTAAAGGTAAATTGTCAGGTGACAATCTGACATAGAAAACACAAAAGAAAGACCCCTTCTCAAGCCTTCACAAAATTAAAGCAAATCTACCGCTTTGGGCGGAGTTTGAAATTTTACGGAACGGGGCATACCCAGTGAACTTTTCACTTATTAAGTTATCACATTTTAATCACAAAATTTAATACGTCATGACTGATTCGTGGTTCTTTTTGGATAGTTTATGGTTAGTCAAGTAGTGTTGAATATTGAGCAAACTATTTCTACATTTTTTAAACTTATAAATTAGTTGTTTGACATTTGTGAACTACTGCCGATGGCAGTTTCATATGTTTTTTGTTTCATATCCGCAATCTTGTACACCAGTTTAATATAGAGCGCTTTCTTTTGTATACAATTGCATGTGATCTTTTTATGTTTACTGACGAACTTGTTACTTATGATTGTGTTTAAAACTGATAGGTGTCAGATTACTGTTTGAATGTAAATAAACAAATGCCATTTACTTGACGAATCGAATCTTTTTACGCATAACAAATAACCCGTTATTTTGCTCTAACGGAAATGTTAATACCTATCTGTTTTTTTAATTATTTTTTATATTTTGAATTCTATCTAAAAACGAAAGCATGTTGAATGTTTGTATATTCAAATAAATTGTGCAGATGCAGAAAAGTTCTGTGGATATCGCGCTTGACATCTGCACATGTTAGTCATTGCCGCGCTGGTAAGATCCCGATTGGCGATTGGACTTTCTACTGGTTCTCTTAAATTTTCTTCATTTTATTGCACATATTTACGGTTGGTCTCTATGGGGTTTTTTTCAAATAAAAGCATGTAAAAGATTTCTACGAAAAGTGATTAAAGCGCAAATCTGGCACCTGACAGCTTTTAAGACTATTTGTGTTTGTATATAATATACATAAGACAATATATTGTACGGTAGTTATTATTTTTGAAATGGTTTGTGTATAAAATCGCACATGTTTGCTTATAAGTGTGGATATAAGAACAACGCTGTTTCTTCTGCTCTTCTGTTAACAATATTCAAAAAATAAAATGCTGCAGAATTAAAACTGCTTACACTTATTAAAGAACAATAACAAAACATAACAATGTTTCAAAATTTATTGTTAACTCAGGCCATTGGTTCATGTTTTTCATTAACTGATATACATCTGATAAAATGTACCTACTTAGCACTAGTTCTCATTATTTTAGGCCATCTTATTATGCTCCCTGGAAAATTTCGGGGGAGCATATAGTCGTCGCCTTGTCCGTCCGTCCGTCCGTCTGTCCGTCCGTCCGTACGTACGTCCCATTTGTGTCCGGCCCATTACTTCGTTATTTGAAGTCGAATTTTGAAACAATTTTACAGAAATGACCACCATGTTGACACGACGTGTCGCGCGCAAATTTGGGTCCCTACCTTGAAGGTCAAGGTCACAGCGTGACCTTGCAGTAAATTCTTGTCCGGCCCATAACATTGTTATTTGAAGTAGGATTTCAAAAATATTTCAAAGAAATGATAACCGTATTGTGAGGACGTGTCGCGCGCAACATTTGGGTCGCTACTTTGAAGGTCAAGGTCACAGCGTGACGTTGCAACAAATTCGTGTCCGGCCATTAACATTGTTATTTGAAGTCGGATATCGAAAATATTTCACAGAAATGATCACCATATTGAGGCAACGTGTCGCGCGCAACATTTGGGTTGCTACCTTGAAGGTCAAGGTCACAGCATGACCTTGCATCAAAATCGTGTCCGGCCCATAACTTTGTTATTTAAAGTCGGATTTTGAAACTGTTTCACAGAAATGATCATCATATTGAGACGACGTGTCGCGCGCATCATTTTGGTCGCTTCCTTGAAGGTCAAGGTCACAGCATGACCTTGCATCAAAATCTTGTCCGGCCCATAACTTTGTGATTTGAAGTCGGATTTTGAAACTGTTTCACAGAAATGATCGCCATATTAAGACCACGTGTCGCGCGCACCATTTTGGTCGCTTCCTTGAAGATCAAGGTCACAGCATGACCTTGCATCAAAATCTTGTCCGGCCCATAACTTTGTGATTTGAAACTATTTCACAGAATTGATCACCATATTGAGACGACGTGTCGCGCGCAACATTTGGATCGCTACCTTGAAGTGCAAGGTCACAGCATGACCTTGCAGCAAAATCGAGTTCGGTCCATAACTTTGTTATTTGAAGTCGGATTTTACAGCTACTTTTTACAAACTACTTCTCTGTGTCCAATACCTTTTCGGGGAGCATTACCCGGTTCCGACCGGCTCTTGTTTCCACCAGGAAGAAATTTAATCATTTCATTACTGTAACATTTTGTGCCTCATGGCTTGTTAACTTAAAAATTAGTAAAAAACATGCTCGAAATCATATGTATTATACAATAATTTAATATTTTTTATACATAAATAACATAAAATTGCATGCAAAATAATGATAGATATGAGAAATAATTATACATAATAAATAGCCATACTACATGATACCTGTATGCACACAAAATATTTCTTGGCATTTTGTCTCTCTTTTAAGTTGAAGCTGCAATACAATTATGTAGAAATTGATATTAAATGTGATTGACATATACCATAATCAGGATCATGCTGGTAAATATAAGATGAAATAATATTTGAGTACAATCAGTCTCACAGTTGAAAATTTGAGAATAATTATAATGCAATGCAGTCAATAATGCTAGATTAGAGCAACTGATGTAAGATTTGAATACTACTAATTAACTAATTAATACTA
>Ga0224511_10001407_pt1 | contig 14476 bp, 8 predicted proteins | sample SF_May12_sed_USG_2_FD_169988 | JGI IMG/M metagenome (GOLD analysis project Ga0224511, IMG submission 169988) | Sediment microbial communities from San Francisco Bay, California, United States - SF_May12_sed_USGS_8_1 | ecosystem: Environmental > Aquatic > Marine > Sediment | place: USA...
TAATATCGGAACCGCCCGAAACTCAAATGGGCCCGTCCCGTTCGCATGCATAAAAGTAAAGCAGGGAAACTTCAAACCGGAAGTACCTTTCCAAAACAATACTGGCTTGCCGTGAACGGCAAGCCAACAATACATAAAAACACGTTCATGCAACTATTTGCTTGTTTATCATACACCGATGTCTTCACGAGCACAATGAGGTACATTATGAGGATCAGAGTTGGCGATTTATCAATCCAGATCTTACCAACTGAGAACAATACTCGGACATGTTAAAATGTAAAGGCAACACATATTTCTAGTTTGATATATGTAGAACATGGAATTCAATCTATACACGCATTATTTGTTGCCTAGTATTCAACTTTTAATGACTGCTGAAAACACGACCAGCCCGGTTATGCTTACTTAGAAAATACAACAAAACACAATGCGTAGAAGTTGCCATGAAATGAGAACAAAATGTTTTAATATTTCATTGTGCATTGTGGTGTTGTGCCGGAAACATGTTCAATTTGGCTCCTACTGAGCTGCCATTGTCCACGAAAGGACAGGTCGTCAATAACAACATCACAGAATGTTTATTGTTGCTGAAACAGTTGTTTTTCCTGTAGCATTAAAGAGATTGCTTACTCATCAATGAAAGAATACGACTACGGATTTTAATGTATATACCAAGCATGACCACGGAGCAAACCACAATGCGTTACTGGTGTACAACCAAAAACTTGCTGAAATGTTAAAAGAGGAACTTAAACACTAGAAAAATTCATTAGAAAAGTACCACCATAGAGCACACAAAATCCATTTTTCTGGAAAGTTAAAACCAACTTTATTTAACAAAATGTTTTGAAATATGCATAATAATATTAACTTAAGATATGATAAAAGAAAAAACTGCAAACAATGTAGACAGGTTATGTTTCAGGGCACCATGCCAAAATGACCAGAACAAGGACAAACGAAATGCGCTTAACAGCAAGACGTAACAGACATTCAGGCAAAAACCTATTCTTTTGTAATTTTTGTACACAATGACACATCATAATAAATATAAAATATGATAAATATGTGTCATTTAAAGCCATATGAACATTTTCTACACAATTCAGTTTTAAGTAAGCAATCGTCCGAACAATCAAGCAAGCGTCCATCATCAAAATCATTGAGTTTTAAAACCAGACTGTCTAGGACACGAGACAGAAGTTTATCTTTTGATGGTATGAACATTCTATAAACACGAAATTTGGTAAGTTGTGTGCAACAATAATGAGCTAGGAAATTTAAATCAATTTGTGTACACCTTATAACAATGAAGGCACAACGTTAGATAAGAATTACTAGACATTAAATAACACCATCAGGTGTTGTAAGCGGAGTTAATTTCTTTATTGGTGTAATGCATACCAGTTGTGTTAAGAAGTTTGACGTAAACGCAAGGATACGAAGTTGCTCTTTCCTTCTATAGATATTTTATTTGAAGAGATAACCCAATAAATAAAGTGGCAGACCACGTAGACGGAGTCTTAGTTTTAGCACTCCGAAACAAACTGGCCCACACAAAACGGAAATGTAATAATATCTTTACCACACTTTAGTCAGTGACATTTATAAAACTACACTTGTGCACATGTGTCATTAACTAAGCATGATGCACTTTCTTGTTTATGGTTAAAAAGTATACGTTTCTGTTGCAAAACAGATGTTTTTTGTCATGTTACCATGATTCTTAAATTTGTGTCGGCATTATTTTGATTCTGTCGTGTTAAATGCAATGTTTTTAGATGTTTGCTATGGTACAATATATCGACACATCGCAAAGCTTAGGCGATGTTTAGGCTCGTTTAATAATCTTCTTGCTAAACGAACACAGAGGCCTGTATTGTCTCGCCCATGCAAACAACGTGTGTAATATGCTATTGGTTCATATTAGTTGCGTCACATTCTTTCTTTTTAAAATAATGTATTATATATTTTTATCAATTTTGAAAGCAAAGCGTCAATTTAGAAATGCTTTTATGCAAGATAATAGCGTTACAACATGCATAATATATGTGAGCAAGCTTTGTTGAAATTTACAAATAACTTTGAATTCACATATCAGTGTATCTCCCTTGACGATGGTATTTCCACGGTAGATTAGTCGCTCTGAGTAAAGTGCTTGGTAGTGGTAGAAACATGTTTAACAATTATATTAAATAGTTTGACCCTTTGTACAATTTAATTTCAAAGATCGTGCAGTCGTTGATGAGCGAGGTAGTACCGGTTTTCAATTAGATCTAAGTCAAAGTGGTTTGTACAAGAATTGTTTGTACTTTTGTGGATCAAATCTCCTATCTGTACACATGTACTCAAAACATAAACTTACACGATCCTAGCGTAGCATGTGCATTTACTTCAAAAATGACATTTCCATGGAGTGTTCAAGTATTGTAAACGCGTGTTATGTCATTAGAATAAGTTTTATTACTTACTGTATTTAAAAGTTAAAACAAATTACTTTACTATTTAAAATGCGAATATTATCAAATGTTTGTAGCAGCGTTCCTTACGTGGCGTCAATTGTATCAATGTATCCAAACAAAAATCTTGATCACACAGCTTTCAATTTCAACAAACCTTAAATAAACATAGCGTAATGCGTTGTACATAAAGGTTGTTTTAAAAAATAGCGAATCATGATAAGGCCTAAAAAAAAAAGTTGTTTGTTTCCACTAACCCGACCGACCCTAGTTTTTCATGCCGACCCTAAAGTTTTTTTCAGCTCAATTTCAGAAAAAAATCCTAATTAAACCTAATTTTGAGATTTTTTTCAATTTATTGCAGTTTTGTTGGCAATTCATCAATATAATGGTGTTTAACCTGCTTTTTAACCAGTTAAAGTAAAAATAACAGCAATGAACATGTTTGCAATATAAAAATGAGTAACTTTCTTTAAAAAAAAGTTAACAAGAAAAAAAAAGTTATGCCGACCGACCCTACCTAATTTTTTTGGCGATGTTAGTGGAAACAAAGAACTTTTTTTTTTACGCCTAACAAACAACAATTCATGTAAACAATTAGTTGGCATTCAATGTTTCATCAATATATCATTCCTCTATGTGTATATGTTAATGTGTTTTCCTTTTAAAACACTATTAAAGAAATTGTCCCAAATATATTATATCGTGTGTTTGTAAAAAAACTAAAATCCTAGTACTATGATAGCATCGATCAATCTTCTTTAAAATATGGCGCTAAAAGAACTGCAGTATATTATTACAATGCTAACCTAGTACGAACACACGCATATTTTATTCTGAAACAACATTGACACAAATTGTTGCTCAATTATAATCATACAAACTGTATATCTGACCAGATGTGGCACCTGCATCTAGCAACGTAGCATTGTTTCAGTGACAATCTATGAGCTGAATTGAAGTTGATGATATTGGTGACTACTAATGCATCCATGTGCGTGTCGAAATCACGTTGTCTTCTGACCATACATCTGTTGACAATAAGTCGACCTAAATGTCCGCAGCACGAATCCAAATAAGTGATCTGCAAATAAAAACCACTAGGCCATCGTTTGTTGGAGCAAGAAGATAAAAAACATTATTCGAAGTAATGTTGAAAATAAATAATCTGTTTAAAACCATTGTACCATTTATTGTTAAATACACATGTATCTGTAAATCGCTATGTTGTCATTCTAATATTTCATTTGATGGTATTATTAAATTTGATTTAACAAACAAAAACAACATTTATTTATTAATGGAATAGCTGGTCAATAAACCATTAGTGGTTAGGAACAATGTGCAAGTGGTAACAATAACACTCGTTATTACATGAGCACATACGTTTCAATGTTGTGTAAAGATGCACGTGAAATGATAACTGGTGTGTAAACAAAAATTAAGTACTTATGCTTTGTTACAATCATTACGTAACGGACCTAAAGTCTAATAATTTCCGCATTTGACTGACGTCATAATGCTTGAATTTGAAGTTCGTATTAAGTTCAACGTTGTCTTCAAACGATGAGTTTATTGACGACCCTAAAATGTTACTGGAAATCATTGAGGTTGGGAATTTTATTTAAAACCTCCATTTGAAAATAAGAAGTTAAAAAAAATTGCAGGAGCTCTTAAGTTTTTCAATTCCTTTGAATACAAATTTATATCATTTGACAGTACTTAGAAACGGAAAAATTCATTTTTTGTTTGTTTAATTTAGATGTCATTATGTTTTGTTATTCTTTTGCTGAGAATTAAATAATAATTGTTATTGTGCTCTTTGTGATTGTGAAGCCTATTCAGTATGTAATAAACAGGTCGCGCAATATTACTCCGCATCAGCATTCGTACATATATTTTCATATCCAACCAGTATTCTATAATTAACGTATCAAAGGAACTTAAAATAAAGTCCGATGCCCGACAAGATGGTGGGATAGTTCGTTACGATAAACATTGCAAGTGCGCGTAACCAGTGAAACTCAAAATAATTATTAAGTTTTCTGATTGGCGTTAATGACGCTGTACTTTATGCCGTAACGTTAATTCCCGCGTTTTTATCGTGCTTCGGACGTCATCTGTTGATACGTTAATTATAGAAACGTTTAATAAATAGATGACAAACATTGGTAAACATCTCAAATATGTTTAACGTAGGTCAATGCCCTTCTTGGAAATTTCATAAACAAACATCTACAGTAATCTGTTAATAGAAACAAAACTAGCAAGTTTACAAGTGCTTTCAAATATCAAAAGCGGTCAAACACCATCATGTAAGGCAAAAAAACAACATTGTAATTGCTATATGTGATGTATAAAACCATTTAATGTTAGCTAATGACAGTAATATCTATGAAATAGTCTGAGTAAATTACAGATGACACGAAGTCAACTATAATGTTGTATGTCTGTATTACCCAAGCAGACAAACTGAGCTCAGCTTTCTTTGTTACCAGATTTTCTCATCATGGACCAACGTTTTAGACACTTACCGACAAAAACAGAAACCGTTCAACTATATCGGCCCGCATCTTCCACAAAAGACCACATCTCACTTGAATCACATCTTTGGGAAATTACAAGTATATGATACAAATATGAATAACAACATGTTCATCCTAGTGAGCAGCAATCTTATCCTAACAGGGGCGAAAACGCAAAAGGTCGACACGCGAAAACCCGTCAAATGATGACTTTTTCGTGTTTTCGCATGGCGACCCTTCGCTCCGCCACACGAAAGTACGCGACATTCCATGCGTTGCGTTTTCGGCTACTGTTGGTCGTATCTTTGCCTGGCGAGGCGAAAGGTCGCCATACGAAAACCGGACAAAATCACCTTTTAGCGGGTTTTCGCGTGGCGACCTTTCGCGTTTTCGCCCAGAAAACACGTTTATACGACATGGCATAAATCAGCCACCATAGGACAGTGCATTGCTACTGTGCGACGAGAGGTAACATGTACTGCAGATGTAAACAACGTCTGGTTGATGTGTTGCTGAGAGGGATAATGGACATTTAGGCATATTAGGGACGATGCATAAACTGGTACGTGAAGGCCTGGTCTATCAGATATAACATTATCTTTATTCTATAAGAGAGTAGAGTAGGTAGGTATAATTGAGGGCTAAATATTATTTAGAACTTACATGTTTTGGAATTTAAAACACGTGTGTCCTGTCAAGAATACTTTTCTTGCGAAATTGCAAATATTATGTAAAATATATCAACTGCCACGAGCGCTAAAATAGGTATTTCTTTACATTTAAATGAAACTGTTTAAACATGATAAAACAAACACCTATGCAGATTAGTGTACCTTTGTGCCAGCGCAGCGAGTCCTATGCGTCACTGTTAAATAGATTTAAATATGGGACGACCTTAGTAATATTATCTATAAATGCCTAGCAATTTCACCTATATAAATTATTTTTTATAAATTAACGAAGAGCGAGAGAGATGGATAAGTGGGATATAACAAGTAAAATGGTCAAATTGATCCATCTATTTATCGACAAAATTGTTGGCATTATCATTTCGATACGTATCCGGGTTAAGCCTTACCTTTAATTACATCTTCGGACCATTATATATTTTCAATTTCTTGAAAGAGTTGTACGCCCGGGGTGTGCCTTGCTACGCGTCCGGGGCATAGGGTGTGCACACGAAGCCTGTTAAAAGAAAGAATAATGGCGAGTGGCAGACGGGTTGCGGTAAAACAACCTTGTTTGATGGGATAACGAGGGGTTATTAACAAACGACGACAGTAAGTATGTGTCTAAGGTTACCCATGAGGCATTTTATTATTGTAGACGATTTGAACCAGATAATGAAAGCAATGTAACAAAGTAACAAATAGGTCGTTAACATGTATCAATTTCCTTTTTTTTAAATGTAGTTCACCACGAACTACAGTATAACAAGTACATTTAAACGTATACGTATTTTGTTGAAATGTTGAACATATTAGGTTGATTTCATTACAATTTACGCGTTGATCAGTTATTCGTTCCTACCGAACAGTTCACTAAATGTGCATACATGGTACATGTATATACCAGAAACACACATGCAGGTTTAATGTTTGTTAACACTTCATTAATTGTGTTCATTTTTCGAAGCCCTTATGTTACACTCATTCTGGTATTTATCGGTAATCACATTTGCAGGTAATAAATTAATAATGAAGCTTGCATTTTATTTAAATTGTTTGTTATGTAGTCATATGTATGTTGAAACACGAACAAAAATTCTTAACTGCAAATAGTTGTGTCACTATAAATGTTAATGCTTAAACAAATAATAAGTCCCAATTACAATGGGGTTCAGCTTTAATAGATAATTTTACACAGCAGTGTTTGTAACAGATCTATATGGGAGTAAAGAACTAGTGATACTACAACTTGTTCTAGAATGTATGTTGTCATGTTATACCCAATTGCAATTAAATGTCGTGTCAACGAACGAAGCAAAGAGAGGAGTTTCAACTGTTATATAAAAATCGTTATTCTACAAATCATTAATCTAATGAGACATTACTTTAACTAACTTTTACCATATAAAGATTTATTTTTAATTATACAGACACAATCATGTCTGTCGATAGCATATTAGATCAGAGATATGACAGTTGTCATAAACAACTTGAAGTAGAAGTTGTGTAGGACTAAAAAAAATAGTTTATAGCAGACTGGTGTTCTAACCGACTGACTTTACGTCCCGTGCAAATGGAATTGGTCTTTGAAACACTAGACATAATTGGCTGCATTTAAGAAGGGAAAAGGTTTACGTTTTGTTTTTTAATTTCAAACTTGTATAAATGTATATTAACAACAATGTCCAGTTTAATATTGTAATAGTACAAAGTAATGCAACGATACCTCCCCTCTTCCTACTTCCTAATCAATTTAATCAGTGATAAAAGGAAATCTTCAGAAAGCATATCCTGCATCGAGAAAATAGATTGGTTACCAAGACGTCATCACCAGCAGTAGCAACTATTATTGTGACATGATTCTGAATCGTTTTCGAACTAAACAGTGTTTCTCAAGAGCCGTTAAAAGCATTTGGTCGCATTTTATAAGCAGTTGTAAAGTAACATAGTCTAGCTTATAGTTGTCAGCAACTGTCGAACACCGTTTCCTTACTATACCTTTAGCAACACGCACTTTGATTTGGTTTGTGATATTTCTCAAATCAAAATTACTACTGCCGATCAATGTCACTTTAGTATCCTTAGTCTTCATTTCTTCCTCGATTTGTACAAGCTCGTCTTTAACAAGAATGTTGAAGTGCATTTCTTGGTTACATGTACTATATTGTACTTTATCAGACATTCGTAACGTGCTGTTACTGTTTCCTGATGAGTTCAATCTTAAATGGCAGGCATTTAAACAAAAAAATGCAACAAAATGCATTTAGACAGCTTCTTACTTCTGCTGTGCATACAATGTATCTATTTCTTTTATGACTATTTAATAAATATAGGAATTTACAGTGGAAAGATAACCAGTGAAATTTAAAAAGTTATCTTTCTACTGATGCGTCTTATAATTCCAGCAGCACTGCGTGTGCGAGTAAGTTCAAACGATTGACTACAACAAACTCAAGTGTTCATCCTATTATCATTAAACAAATTGTATTTCTTAGAATTAAAAATAAATAAACGTGTCTTTCTCATAATATACCTAAGATTATAATGAAAAGACAAAACTAGTTTCATTTTAAATTTGTCGATCATCGCGTCGAGATACTTGTGATCGATTCACATTAAATGTGTATTCAATATTTGTTTTGACAACAACTCGACAGTTTCTGAAACAATTTTAACTAATGTAATTAGGAATCAAAATTGCGTGCTTCGTTTACAACATGTTGTTTATAACAATGACATCATATTTAAGTTATATTATGACGTCATTTATCAAGCTGATGTGGGGCTGAACAGCGTATCGAAACAGTCTGGACATGGGTATTCAAAACCCGCCAAATATCTGGTATTATAATAAAACTAGTATATGCTAAAATGGCAACAGATATTTCAAGTTATATATGTATGTAGCACATGTAATTCAATATATGAACACGTTTTTGGTTGCTTATATATCATGTTTTAATGACTTTGCTGAAAACACGACAAAACAAAAGTCCGGTTATCGTTACTTAGAAAAAACAAACAACATGCAATGCGTAGAAATGTCCATGAAATAAAGACAAAGAACTCCAATATTTCATTGTGGTGTTTTGTCGGAAACATGTTCAATTTGGCTCCTACTGAGCTGCCATTGTCCGCGAAAAGACGGATATTCAATAACAACATCAAAGAATGTTTACCGTTGCTCAAATAGCTATTTGTTTCCTGTAATTTAAAAGAGACTTCTTACTCACCAAAGATTGGATAATACGAATACGGGTTTTATGTATATCATACATAACCTCACAGGCAAACAAAACACCAGTAACTACAATGTATTGTACAACCAATCAATTGCTGAAATGTTAAATGTGGAACTTAAAAACTATAGTACATTAGTGAATCGTTAGTGAAGTAGCACCATGAAGCACACAAAGCCATTTGTTTGGAAAATTAAAACAACTTAATTAAAACAAATTGTTTTAAAGAACATGCATAATAAACACAATGACGCATTGCGTGATACTTTGTATTCACATATTAGTGTATCTCCCTTGACGATGAAATAGAAACATTTTAACAATTATATTAAATATTTTGTCCCTTTAATGCACAATTCAATTTCAAAGTTCGTCAAGTCTTTGGTGAGCGAGACAGAAAAGGTTTTCAATTAGACCTGAGTGCTTTCTACAGGGTGTGTTTGTACTCTTAATGATTAAATCTCCTATCTATACACGTGTACCCAAAACACGATCCTAGCGTAGCATGTGCATCTTATTTAAAATGACATTCATAAAGATTGTTCAAGTATTGTCAACTCGTGTTTTATCATTAGAATAAGTTTTATTACTTACTGTATTTGAAAAGTAATTTACTATTAAATATGCGAATATGATCAGATGTGCGTAGCAGCTGTCGTTCCAAGGCATTAAATCAATTGTATCAATGCATCCAAACAAAAGCTTTGGCTACACATCTTTTAATTTCAACAGACTTTGAACATAACGTTATGCGTTGTCCATATATGTTGTTTTAAAAATATTGGATCATAATAACAAATAACAATTCATGTAAACAATTGTTTGGCATTCAATGTTTCTTCAATATACATGTACCATTTCTATGATATTGTGTTTTCCTTTTAAAACACTATTAAATAGTTTGTCCCACATATTTTATTTAATTCATTTATTTGTAATGAAACTACAATCATAATACTATGATAACAACGATCGCTCTTCTTCAAAATAAGACGCTAAAATAACTACAGTATATTATTACAGTGCTACCCTAATACCAACACGCTGGTTTAATACTGAAACAACATCGGCACAAATTGTTGCCTCTCTTTTAATCACACAATCTGTATGTCTGACCAGATGTGGCACTTGCTTTGAGCAGAGTAGCATTTTTATATTGATTATATTATCTATGAGCTGAATGGAAGTTGATGGTATTGGTGACTACTTACGCATCCGTATGCGTGTCAAAATCACGTTGTCTTCTGACCATCACCTGTTGACAAAAGGACGGCTCAAATGTCCGCAGCATGAATCCAAATAAGTGATCTGCAAATAAAAACCACTAAGCCATCGTTTTTTGGAATAAAAAGATACAACAAGATTATTCAAAGTAAAGTTGTAAATTGTAAATAATCAACCTGTTTAAAACAAAATAAAACAAACAGTGCACATTTTGTCTCACATGTGTCGACAACATATAAGTTTGTGCTTTTTATTGTTGTAAAATATCATCGTAGCAAAGTGTAATTTAAGGTTAGACCTTTGTAATGGACTATAAAGGATACACACTTGTATTTTTTATCAAAATATAAACAAGATTTTTCATTAAAATGTGATATATATTATGCTTTAACTTTTCAACGGTTGAAAATTATTTTTAAAATGCTAGTTACCTTTATTTGCATTGAAATAAAAGAGAAGTAGTTTTACACCTTATCATCTCCCTTTTATATGAATATAATGAAATTTTTTAATCTTGTTTATAAAATCAAAAAAAAAGAGAGAAAAAACTGTGAAAAACGGTCCGGTGGATCGTCTGTAAATGACACATAATATGTTTCAATAAAATAAAGTTTTTGAAACTGCTACCTAGCTGCAAATCTATGAATCCATTACAAAGGTCTTACCTTAACACACAATGTATGATTACCATACATTGTCGGTGTCTACATTTCAAACTGAGCTCAGCCTTTTTTTATCACCAGATGTTCTCGCCATTGACCAACGTTTTGGACACTCACCGCCAAGAACAGAAACCGTTCAGTCTATGGAGGGCATATTCCTTTAAAGATAGCATTACACTTGAACCACTTGTTACATACATGAATATACACGAGAAATTACATGACCATTGACATGTACTTCACGCAAGTGCCGGATAAAATATGATTATAAACATTTTGTCCTAATAAGCATTCAGAAGAAAATACAATATCGCAGCATATATCTTATTTTTTCTAACCGTCGTAGACTGCAGATATAATTGCAATATTATTACTATTATTATTACAATTTATAGTATGTGTTTGTTTGGCAAATTGTCGCCTAATATCGCTTACTTTTGTGATCATATTCTTAATGATATAAAACTGTTGTTAAAAATTTAAAATGTTGTCATATGAATTTTTGTTTGAATTGATGAAATAACATATAAATACAATATTCTACATCTGTGTAGAAACTCCGTGAATGTGTTTAGTTTACATAAAGTAACAATGCATTGCTTTGATACTGTTAGGACGAGAGATAAATGTACTGCGAGTGTAAACAACGTCTGCGTGGTGTGTTGATGAAAGGGATAATGGACATTTGGGCATATCAGGGGCGTAGCTAGGCTAGTGGGACGTGAAGGCCTGGTCTGTCGGATATAAAATCTCCTTATCTAAAAAAGAGTAAAGTAGGTGGGTATAATTGATAGCTTAAACGAATATTTAAGAACCTAAATGTTTTGCATTTAAATTTTTTGTCATATCAAGAATACTTGTGAAATTTTACGTAAACATTTATCATGCAACGAGCGCAACAAGGTTGTTCTTTTGTACATGTCCATGAAACTTCATGTTTACATTTAATGAAATCAAATATATATGTACATAAGTGTACTGATGTGTCAACGCAGCAAGCCTAGAAATTATTTATGGTTTCAATTTGGAAAATTATGCGTAACTGTTTAATAGAGTTAACTTTTAAACGGTATTAGATATATCGAATATACATTGTGTTTCAGCTATAATGTATAATCTTACACATTAACGATTAGCGAGGCGAGCGAGAAAACGTAAAATGGTCAAATTGATCCATCCATTCATCAAAATGATAATGTGTGCATAATCATTTCGATACCTGCCCATGACTTGTATTACTTTTTATTACATCTTTCGAACATAATATACATGTACTAGTATTTCAATTTCTTAAAAGTGTTTTACGCCCTGTGTATTCCCGGCTACGCGTGGTATGCACACACAAGTCTGTTAAAAGAAAGAATAATGGCGTGTTACAGACGGGTTGCGGTACAACAACCTTGTTTGATGGGATAACGAGGTGTTATTAACCAACGACGACAGTTAGTATGTGTCTTAGGTTACCCATGAGGCATTTTATTATTGTAGAAGATTTCATCCAGATAATGAAAGCAATGTATCGGAGTACAAACATGTCTATAACACGTATCACTGACCTGTTTTGTTAATGTAGTTCACCACGAACTACAGTATAACAAGGACATTTAAACCTATACGTATTTATTGTCCGTTATTCAGAAATGTTGAACATATAAAGTTAATCGTTGATCTGTTATTCTTGCTTACCGAACATGAACATACATGCAGGTTTAATGCTGGTTTACACTTCATTAATTGTATTCATTCTTCGAAGCCCTAGTGTTTGGTATTCAAGCACATTTTCAAGAAACAAGAGAATATTTAAGCTTGCATAGATATTTAATAAAATTGTTTGTAATGTAATTATATATTTGTAGATACACGACTAAACCTTCATATAATTGTGTCACTATAAATGTTTATGCTAAAACAAATAATTAGTCCCAATTACAACTGGCTTCAGCTTAAATAGATTTTTTTACACAGCGGTGTTTGTGATAGATCTATATTAAAGTGAAAAACTAATGATACAACGACCGTTCTAGATTCTATGTTATCATGTCATACCCATGTATAACAATTGCAAATAAATGTGCAGTCAATGAACAAAGCAAAAGGGAAATTTTAGCCGTTGTATAAAGATCGTTATTTTAAAAATAATGCATCTAATGAGACAAAACGTCCCCATTACACTAACTAATTGTTACCAGATATAGTATTATGTTTTAATTTTACAAACCCAATGATGGCGGTTGACAGCGTATTACAACAGAAATGTGACAGTAGTTATAAACATCTTGAAATAGATGTTGTGTAGGCTTAGAAAAAATAGTTTATAGCAGACTGGTGTTCTAACCGACTGACTTTACGTCCCGTGCAAATGAAATTGGTCTTACTAAAACATTAGGCATAATTGGCTGCATTTAAAAAGGGAAAAGGTTTACGTTTTGTTTTTCAATTTCAAACTTGTATAAATGTATATTAACAACAATGTTCAGTTTAATATTTTCATACTACAAAGTAATGCAACGATACCTCACCTCTTCCAACTTGATTCCTAATCAATTTAATCAGAGATAAGAGGAAATCCTTAGAAAACATATCCTGCACGGAGAAAAGAGATTGGTTACCAAGACATCATCACCAACAGTAGCATCTATTAATATGACATGGAGAAATAATTCTGCACCGTTTTCGAACTAAACATTGTTTCTCAAGAGCCGTTAAAAGCATTTAGTCGCATTTCACAAGCAGATTTACCGTAACATAGGCTAGCCTATAGTTGTCAGCAACTGTCGAACACGATTGTCTTACCATACCTTTAGCAACACACGTGGCGTAACTAAATAAGCACAGATATTTTGTTTGAGGTTTCTCAAATCCAAGGGAAAACAATAGATGACACAAATATTATTCCCAATTTGTTTTGCAAACGTATTGTTGTAATTGATTAGTTGTGATGGAAATGCCACAATGATTCAATAAAAATGTTTCCCCTCTTCACCCCATGATACAACTTTCTGAACAAGTGTTTCTTGAAACTCCCATATGTGGAATTGATACTGCCTGTAAATGTCACATCAGTGTTGTAAGTCTTCCGCTTATGCGCTAGGGGGCGACAGTGGTGTGGCATCATTCATTACTACTGATGAACACCTTTAATAAAACCGAGGCTGCTGTTTTCTCGTGCAGGCTATGCTTTCTGAGGGCTTTCCCATTCATCAGTTTTATATTTTCCTCGATTTGTACACGCTCGTCTTCAACAAGAATGTGCAAGTGCAATTCTTTGTTACGTGTACTATATTGGACTTTATTAGATATGCCTACGTGCTGTTACTATTTCCTGATGAGTTCAATCGTAAATGGCAGGCATTCAAACTATAAAATACAACACAATGTTGTTATACAGTTTTCAAGACGGTATTAAGTAGTGGGTATATATTAATACTACTTAGTATTGAATATATATTAGCAAGTCTTATTGAAATGTGTCAAGGATAGTCGCGCATGCGCAATGTGAAGAGTAACGCCATATATTGGTCGCCATTTTGTTGACAGCTAGACGACGAAGGCAGAACTGTAAATTATTAATAATTATTAATATTGTGAATTAAATTGTTGTCATCAATAATGCATATGAGGGTATGATATCGTGTTTAAATCACTTTTGGTAGTAATTTTGAGGGCCAGTTTTATAAGTGAACAGATGACCTAGAT
>Ga0224511_10001408_pt1 | contig 14466 bp, 5 predicted proteins | sample SF_May12_sed_USG_2_FD_169988 | JGI IMG/M metagenome (GOLD analysis project Ga0224511, IMG submission 169988) | Sediment microbial communities from San Francisco Bay, California, United States - SF_May12_sed_USGS_8_1 | ecosystem: Environmental > Aquatic > Marine > Sediment | place: USA...
TTATTCTTTAAAAAATTATATTCTACTTATAGCTCTCCAAGAATTTCGATTTTAGGCTCAAACATTTAAGTAGAAATCATGCATCACTTGCGTAATGATGCCATTAATACATTAATTCATATAGTCTTTGCACAAAAAATAAAATGTTTTTGTGTTGTTCTGTGTTTTTTTTGTGTATGGGGCATTTTGTCATGGTGCCCTTAAACTTGACATTCTTTTTTTGGAACATCTCTTCAATTTATATTTGACCATATGGAATTTTAAGAGTGATTTTTTGTCTCCAGATCAAGACATTCTACGCACTCCGGGATACGGGATCAGGACAGAGGGCCGTCCAACAAGTTCTCGAGAAAATTCAGTCAAATATTCACTGGAGGGGCCGATATGAAAGTAGTGTAGTTAAATGGTTCAATATGAAAAATCATTGATCCCCGTCCAACAGTTTTATATATATCATAGTTGTAGTTAAAAGAAATGCACCGTTCCGCAAAATTTCAAACTCCGCCCAATGCGGTAGATTTGCTTTACCTTGTGAAGGGGTCTTTCTTTTGTGTTTTTTAGGTTAGATTGTCACCTGACAATTGAAACCTAATCCACTGGATTTAAACTGACCATGTACTGTTATGAATGATAATGATTGACACTTGCGGAACGGTCCATTAATGTTCCAAATGTGCAATAATTTACCATAATGAATAGTACCATTAATACAATAACATTTAAAGATTTAAAACAAACTGATCATTAGCAAACATTTTATTAGAATTCATTAGATGTTGTAAAAATGTATTTTTGAGGATTTTCTCAAATCATTGATTTTATAACATTTTATAGTTTTACTTCATTTTCTTTGTCGATCGAACTATTTATACTTTGTGCCATGGTGTGTACAATAAATAGAATTTTACTTTTGAAATATTTTATGTATATGTTACAATTGTTATACAAAGTTTTTTTTTCAAAAATCAAAACCATATTTATTTCAACACAACCTAATACATGTATTCATGCTTTTTAAAAACTTCTCTTTATCGAGCCCGCTTGCGGTGATCTCGATATAGCCGTTTCTTTGTTTGTTTTGGGTTTGTGCATGTGTCTGTCCGTGCGTGACAGTGCTTCTACATATGGCTTGTTGAATGGATTTAAAAACCATTTGGCACAAATGTTTGTTTTGAAGAAACCCAGTATTGCACTGAATAATATTTTTGAAAATCTTTTTGAAACCATAACACTAATGTTTGCCTGGGTTCTAACCATGCTGTGGATTGATGGAACTGAAAATAACCATTTTACCAAAATATGATTTAATATGGTATGAAACAAGTTGCAACCTTTTTTGTCTGTGGTTAATCTAAAATCATGTGGAAATAGACAAGATGTTTCGTAAGACATGTTTTAAACATAATTATGTTTGTACTTTATAAACGGAATGTAGCGTTTAACTGTAAACTTTGGTGGCTTTCAAATAATCAATAAGGCAATTAATGCCTAAATCATATATGTTAACTCATTGTTGATTGATACAATGATAGGGCATCAACAGCTGTTCATTTGTTTGTAAATTATATAAACATGTACACTAAATTACAATGTACATACACATAGTGCTGGTGAGTGTTGTTAATTTGTAACTGCTTTAGTTCTTGTATTTATACACAGCATTGATTGGCGTTGTGATACTTTAGTTCTTATTGTAAGATGAACTTCCTTTGTAATGCTATATATATTTTTTTCTGAATTTTCAGGGTCTTGTTTACAATTTCAAATGTATTAACATTTGATATATGTATTTATACCATTTGAAAATGCATGTGGGTAACTATGTAGCCAAATATTATAATACATACATTGACTTACCTTGAGGTGAGGACAATTAATTTAAACTAAATAATCTATAGTAATACATGTTTTATTAACACGTTGTTTTCTCAGGTTTTGTTTTATTACAATTTAAGATCAATTAAAAAATGACATATTGCACTTTTTTAGGAATAATAACTACTAGTGTTGATGTTTGTAATTTTGTTTTGCTATAAACATTCTCAATATGTTTCCTTTTTTTGTGTTTGTGTTTTTTGTTCTGCTTATATTTCTTTTTTTTGTTATGGTGAGTTTTGATCACATTCCACAATGATGGTAAGGCAATACAATTAATGACTTTGAATAAATTACTAAATGTAATTTAGTTGCAAAAAATCATAATGTAATTTTTAATCTACACATACCAGTGAGGACCGGAGTTAATTTGTATTCATACATTTTTGGGATTTAGATTGTATATTTTGCTTTACTTTGAAGTCTATTTGTGTAAATAGTATGCAATGCAGATTTTTTTTAAACTATACAAAAGTAAAAAAAAAACATCATTGGAAAAAACGGTATTACATTTGTATATAGGGTTAAGATAAATAAAAGATATACAGAATGTTATAAGAATTTACGTTAGGCGTACACTTTTTTATAGCCACACATACATTTTGTATTAAAAACAGATATCAGTAATTGCATTAGTAAGAATGCATGGTCCAGACCAATTTAATGTGATAAGTTATAGTCTTGCATGCTGTTGTTTTTTGGTAAAATAAATGTGTACTTTATTTATTGACACATAATTCTAACACTAAATGTGTTAGTTTGTTTTTACTACATGTGTATATGTGTAATGAACCATCACTCCTTTTTGTTCAATCTTACATCGTTTTGTAGTCTGAAATGCCATGAAGTCAACTTCAATCCATCTTTATAGACAAAACATAAATAGTATTCTTAAAAAACGCTGCACATGTACACACTTTTAGTGTGATTCATATACATAAAATCTACAACTGTTTGTTGAAGAATAAACTGATCATTTTGACAATGAGTATCTATATTAAAATTATTTGTACATATGTATGACAATTGTTAATATTTTGGATAACGATTATACAAAGATTGGTTTTCATTTGTTGTAAAATGTTAATAGGTAGATGTATTGTTTGGTCCGTATACAATGTTTGCATTCATTTTAATTATTTATTATTGTAATAGTTATTGTTATTGGTATTAAAGAAAAGGTTAAACATTTGTGTTGGTTAAAGTACTACGCAAATTTATTATAGTTGCTGTCCCGATTGGGGCTTGAACCCCCGACTCGCCAATAACACATACAATTAACGTATGGACATAACTTGAAATGAAGTCCGGCGCCCGACAAAATGGCGGGAAAGCTCAAACACTGTAAAAGCGCGTAACCAAAGTTACTCAAAATATTCAGTCTTATTACTGGCTCAAATGACGTTGTACGTTATGGCCTAACGTAAATTACCGCATTTTTTGGGTATCGGATGTCATTTTAAGCCGTCTGTCGATACGTTAATGCTCAACCGACAGAGCTAAATTGGGGCGGCGTTATACAATTCTTCATAATACTGTAACACAAAAGACATTCGCCTCAAGACGAATTAATTCAAAAGGGTTAACACTATCCATACGGTTTCTTTTATTTCCATTTACACTTGTCTACATTGAGGGTTTTGTTTGCAAACTGTGAGTATTCGTACTCATTTCCCATAATTTAGTGTTCATTATATTAAAAAGCTATAAACTTATTAATGTATCAATCAGTTTATGCAATAAGCATTATATTTAGAATCACAATGCAAGAAATTAAAACTTTTTGTTCATAATCTGATTGAACGCTTTAAGTTAAAAAAAATATGTTTATACATTATCATCTATTTTTCACAGATATTCACTGCAAACTTCGACAATTTATCGCTTGTTAAGCATAGCCTCCTAACGTCAATAGCGGACCGGTGGCTCCGGCCCTTACCGCTAGCCTTGTCTGAGTTGGTTACAGGTCAAGTCACACCAAACCAACTCACACCTGGGTCAAGTCACCCCGTTTTTGGCCAAGTCACCTTATGTGACTTGATCTGTCACCATCACCTCTGAGTTTCCTTGTCTAAGAATTGATATACTGGGTTGTCCAAACTAAAAAAAATATATGTGATATTGTCTTGTCCAAAATTATAAATAGAAAATGTACCAGTTACGTACTTTAAGTGTTTTATGATATTGTCGAAAAAAATGTGTTAACATCTTTAAAGGCAATAAAACTTAACAGTTCATTTTTATGGCGTACCATTAGGGTCGTTATTGTACGACCCTGTATCGTACTTAAACTTTCAGTACCATACTCAAACTTTCAGTATCGTACTAAAACATTCAGTACCATACAGGGTCAACTTGAATTTTCAGTACCATGCTGTATCATACATAAAAATAAATTAAGACCTTTTGGTGCGTAAGTTTACGACCCTAAATGTTTAAGTATGGTACTGAATGGTTTAGTACGATACAGGGTCGTACAAATTCCCGCTGGTCCGTTTCAGTATGATACTGAAAGTTTGAGTACGATACAGAGTCTTACAAATTCCCATTGGTCCGTTTCAGTACGATACTGACAGTTTGAGTGCGATACAGGGTCGTACAAATTCCGATAACATTGACTGCATGCATGTGTTTTTTAGGGTGCACAGTCAGTCACACCTTTTTTAACCTAATATTAATGAAATTAGCATAAAACAAATAAAAAAGTGTACATCACTTTATTTACAGTGACTAAATCCTAATAACATAAATTATACTGAAAAGCAAAATGACTTAAGGAAAGAGCAAAAATAGATCAAACAAGTGTTAGCCAAGTCTCAACACTAAATATTTGAAAGTATACTGAGTTATCAAAAATATACGACGAATGCAACAATTTACTCAAGAATATAACTCTCATATTACTTTGTGACAGTACAAACGCACACAGAAGTAGCTCTTACAATATACTCAACTCAAAGGATTAACTATCTACTACTAATGTAAAACAAACTGATGCAAAAATTTACACTAATGACAAAACTAAAAAGGGTGGCACCATGGCCAGATTCAAGCGGATTGAAGGCTCTTTAGCTTTACAAAAATATTTAACAAAACAAACAATATGGACAACTGATATTCCACCAATTTGCTACCCCCGTGTGTGCTCCACTCTGGGTTCTTTAAAGCCTTTCACTGGTAGGTGCATGTTTCCCTAGACCAGCAGTCAGCCCAATGGTTTTACTCCTACTAGGTAAGTCAGAACAGAATAGCGCCCTAACTAAAATATTACCTCAGCCTAAAAGCTTTTCAAAAGCTATAAACACAATAGAAATATTAACAGAAAATTACTCAAAAATATCTGTAAAATCTACTAAACAATCTACAAAAATATACACAAAACACTTATAAAATAATAGCCTCAAAAATAACAACTAGAGAATAAACACCAGAAACAAGAATCTAATAGCTGCCTAAAGCTATGAAAATGTCTAACAAATCTAAAAATCAAAACTCAATTCCCTTTTTATAAAAACTTATCAAAATATTTCCAGCCTTGTGAAATAAAACAGTATTTAATAAAAGAGGCGACTGCCCAGGAAAAAGGCAAGTCAGCCCCCAGCTGTGGGTCCTTGTGGGCTCCTTCGAGCCAGTACCAAGGCAACGGGTGCAACATAGAGAGAAAACCCAGAAAGAACCTATCCTTATATACCTCATGAATTTTAGACGCAACCCAACATCAGAAAAAATACTAATTATACTCCGGGGCTACACGTGAATGCATCGTAGCATTACCGGGACATACCGTGATCAATTTCTGCCCCAAACCGGGTCTGATCCGTAGTACTACCGTGAATATATGAACGCACTCGAAATTCATCCCGGTTTGCCCCGGTCCGACGGCTGCAAACTGCCGGGACGTACTAGGGCGTACACCGTGACAGTGTGAACGAGGCTTTACTAAGGCTTTGGAAAATTACCTTGATCTGTATTGATAGTATGATTGTAATTTACATGGTATATATTAAAAACACATGTATTTTATCTTATCCTTTATTTTAACTGTAAATATTTTAATCTTAAATGGGTTTTTCATTATGTAATTATAAAAATTATATTATTTGGCATTTAATTAATTAGACGTTTGGTGTTAAATGAAAAAAAACAGCAATTAAAACAAAACTTACTAGTACTTCTACTGCTGCTTCTGCAGCTACTGCTAATATTAGACACAAAGTAATTATTTTGTTTTAAATCTATTTAACTGAAATATCTTCACTTGCTAAATGCAGTATTGCAAAATTACATAATTTAATAAAATATTTAATGAGAATTTAATTGATTTATCTACTTGGTTTTCAAATTAACACAAAAGTTTAACTATCTTTTGAAATGTTTTGCTTGTTGAAGAAAAAAAATCAGCTTTTGTGCTAAGATGCAAAGAAGACAGGGTTGGCACAAATAGACTCCTCCGGTTTTAACCAGCAGTTTCAACCGGTTAAAGCACCTCTTTCGTACTCCAAAATTGGTCCAATACTGGTTGATTGAATTTTTTTGTGTAAGTTTTTTTTGTAGTGACTGTTAGAAAAACAAGTTGTTGAATTTTAAAGCAATACTCTTCAAGGCCAAAAACATTAGAATGCTGATTTTTCAGGGTTGAGTCTGGTTACCTGAAACACATATATATTTGCCTAACTCTGATTAGAACAGTAGGCTCTAACAAAACATATGTCTGTAAACTGTAACCACTTGAAATACAATAGGTAGATAGGGGATTTAGTTTTACTTTGTACCTATGGTGTATTAAAGAGGTTTTTTCAGCCTTAAATAAAAGAAAAAATATATAATCAAAAATGGTCATTTCCTCTTCATTGTTTGGGTTACCATAAAAAAATTTTTTTTTCATTTTATGCCTTTTTGCAATTTAGATCTTTTATTCTATTGATCTCCTACAATTTTTATGCTCCCCGAAAACTATTGGGGGCATATAGTCGCCGCCTTTTCCGTCCGTCAGTCAGTTAGTCTGTCTGTCCGTCCGTACGTACGTCCCATTCGTGTCTGGCCCAAAACTTTGTTATTTGAAGTCCTATTTAAAAACTATTTCACATGAATGATCACCATGTTGAGACAACGTGTCGTGTGAAACCTTGAAGGTCAAGGTCACAGCATGACCTTTCAGCAAAATCGTGTCCGGCCCATAACTTTGTTATTTGAAGTCAGATTTTACAATTATTTTACATAATTGATCACCATATTGACACGACGTGTCGAGTGCAACATTTAGGCTGCTTCCTTGAAGGTCAAGGTCACAACATGACCTTTCAGCGTAATTGTGTCCGGTCCATAACTTTGTTATTTGAGGTCCTATTTAATAAAACTATTTCACATGAATGATCATTATGTTGAGACAACGTGGCGTGTGATACATTGAAGGTCAAGGTCACAGCATGACCTTTCAGCAAAATCGTGTCCGGCCCATAACTTTGTTATTTGAAGTCAGATTTTACAATTTTTTTACATAATTGATCACCATATTGACACGACGTGTCGAGTGCAACATTTAGGCTTCTTCCTTGAAGGTCAAGGTCACAACATGACCTTTCAGCATAATTGTTTCCGGCCCATAACTACGTTATTTGAAGTCCTATTTAAAAACTTTTTCACATAGTCATTGGAGTATATAGTTTTTTTATTGTTGATTCTGTAACAGGACATATTGCTGTTAAATATTCTGAATGATGCCGGGCTAACATCATTGAGCGTTTCGAGAAATTCAAGATGGCCGCCAAGAAGGCCGCCAAAATGGGATTTATTCTGAAAAAGATCTATATTTATGTACAAATGTTGTGGATATAGGTTTTAAATATTGATTCTGTTAAAGGTTGTGCTGCTGCAATTTTTTTTAATAATGACAGGCTGATATCATAAAGAATCATAAAATGGCCGCCAATATGGCCGCCGAAATGCGTTTTTTTTTCCTGAAAATGATCGATATTTCTTTAGTTGATGTTTTGTATATAGTTGTTTATTAATAATGTTGTTGTTGGATGATGTTTAAGTGTTAAATAGTCTAAATGATGTTGTGCTGGCATCATTGTGGATTTTGAGAATTTCAAAATGGCCGCTAAGATGTCCACCATAATGGGGTTTATTATGAAAGCGATCTAAAATTATGAAGTAGATGCTTATATGCTCCTGTATATACGAGTAGTTTTGTTTTGTTAATTCTTTTAAAAGACGTTGCTGTTAAGTATTCTGAACGACACCAGGTTGACATCATTGAAGTTTATGAAAAATTCAAGATGGTTGCCAAGATGGCTGCCAAAACGGGGTGCCTTTTTAAAAATGATCAGTATTTATGTAGTATGTTTTGTATTAGGTGTGTATAGTAAGCTTTTTAATGTTGGTTCTTTTCGAGGGCACGTTGCTTTTAAAAATATAATTGATGCCGGGTTCTTTTTAGAAATACAATACGGCTGCAAAGATGGCCGCCATAAAATATTTTATATATTCGTATGTAACACCCCATGTTTTAATAGCCTGTTCAGATTCGACAACCAATAATCAAGTAACTTGACAACAACTGTAAATAAAATAATCCTTTCTGAAATGTCACAGAGCAGCTAAATGTTAATCGTGGATTTGTCCGAAATACATTTTTTGGGCAATGGAAATACAACATTTATCAGAAAAGAATTTACCCACCAAATTAAATGTTCGATAGGATTTTATTATATTTTTAACAAAACCCTCTATATGGTGTTAATAGCTCTTTGCCTGCATACTGATTTGATATATCGTACAGTGTTGCCATCCCTAGTAGGCGGAGCCATCAGCTATGTAATAGCCAATTCAGGTGCTACTTACAACACCCAAAAAGCACTGCTGCTACATTTTGCCAGGGTTATTTATGAAACATATGATGAATGACTATTTAAAAGATTAGTACGGTACACATGCACAACGCCTCAAAAAGGACATCACTTCTAAGAATACATATCATTAAAGATGAACCCTAACCCACCGAGTCAACTGAGAATATCGATTGTAGTCAAGCTATTTAACAATTTCGACGCAATGGGTGGAAACGTGAATAAACAAAGCCGATTTGCGGGCCACACATTTTCAACAAATTCATTTGTTCTGTAATAATTTTACATGCATGGATAACTGTATTTGGCAGTTTCTCATATTTACAGGAGTATGTTTCACTGCTTACATATGGTTAAAATGCAAGATGTAAACAATCTGATCCTAAAAGATACAGGCATAGCATCATTAAAGAGACATGTTTCTGTATAGTAAATCAAAAGTTATCCATTTTAAACAACTCTGGATTATATTATGATTATCCAGAAAATTTTGCGGATAAAATGAGTCGAGATTAAGTGATCAAGCATTTTTCTCAGATGAGCTCAAAACAAAGTATCAAAGTGAATATGCCATAATAATGAACGAAACTTAGACACAAAGTTAAATCTCTTTAGTCTGCATCATACAACTATGAAGAAAACTGAAAAGACAATTGCACAACCAGCAATCGGCAACCCAGTTCAGCACATGCGGAGAACTAACCGTCCACGACAAACAAACCATTAACAGACACAAACAATACTGTCAGCATCAATAACAACACCAACCAAAGTAGTACTCCTAAAAAAACGAACCGATGTTTGCACCAAAACTGAGGATATGTATTACTTTTGTAAGATGTGCTCTGAAAGGTTATCAAGGCAACGAGTGTATTAAATCCAGGAATAGTGTTATCGTATTTTGAGCGTATGTGTAAACTGGCAAAAATGTTCAGTAATATGTATGACTCAGTGATATAAGTTATTAAACGCTTATTCTGAGTATGTTGAACAAAATTCAGATGCATATTGTGAATATCATAGGTTTTGTGTTCGACTCCACAAACCACAATATGACAAAGTGTAAAGAAAAATGATGTTCACTGTTGTTAAATGAATGACCTGACTATTGCTTTATTCAACCAAGTAATAAGGTGACACACCATTCTAAGATCAGCATGCCATTTTGTCAGTGCCCCTTAAACTTGACCCTGTCTGCTTGTCTTCAATGTCTGGAACATTTTTTCTCTAAACATATTTTCAATTTATAATATCATATCGACTCATGTGCCTCAAAGCCAATGTTTAAACAGCAGGGACATGTGCAATGAATGCAAATGTCAATAAATAAATTCTTAAATTCAACTTCCACAACTTTAACTATTGCACGCAGTTACGTAGTTACGTATTTGAAAACAACAACACTAAAATTGTTACAAGAGAACATCTGCGTAAACACTGTCACAGAAAGCGAAAATCAAAAGTGCCTAAAGTAGGTTAAAATTACAGTGACATACTCGAAGAACTAGGCAAACTGAAAGCTGTTCATTTGAAATTATATATAAGCAAGAACCTTGCATCAGTTGCACAACAAACAAATGGAGTTTAAAATGAGACAATAAGTCAACAAGAAAAAATTAAGAACTGATGTATTCAAAAGAGTAGATGGTCTGACACACATGATTTCACCACTTGTTGTTGTGCAACGAGACAACGCTCTGCAAGTCTCACATTAAATGCAGTTGAAAGAAATCGAAAACGGCTCACAATCACTGATTTTGTGTGTAGCATGTGGTCATAAAGAAAAGCAGTTTATAAATGCTGATTATAAAATATATAAATTATATAATTTTGACATTGTTATGCCCTTACTGTACATGTGAATATACCTGTTACACAAAATTGAAATACACCTACAATTTATGACATGATACATAAGTGTACCGAACTATTTAACAGGAATTTGTGATAAATAAGGAGTAAGAACAATTTACTACAAAGAATAGATAATTTTATACATAAATTATTATCAGAATAAACCTCATTTTGGTGGCAATAACAGCGGGCATTTTAAATTTCTCAAAACTTTCAATGATGCCAACACAATATCATTCAGAACATTTAACTCTTCTAACAGAGTCATCAAAAAACTACAAACAGTACATTACTTTATACATGTAGGTCATTTTCAGAATGAACCTCATCTTGGCGGCCATCTTGGTGGTCATCTTGCATTTCTCAACACCCTTAATGATGTCAGTCCCATTAAGAGGTCAAACAGTGTCATGTCCTCTAATTAACCAACAATGAAAACTACTTTATACAATACACTTACTACATAGATAAAGATCATTTTCAGAATAAACATTATTTTGGCGGCCATTTTGGTGGACATCTTGATTTTCTAAAAAGTCTTAATGAGGTCAGTGTGTTTTTATTCATTACATTTAACAGCAACGCTGCTATACTTGAACAGAATCAACATTAAAAACTATATACAAATAATTATTTACACAAATATATATCATTGTCAGAACAAACCTCATTTTCGGCAGCCATCTTGGCAGCCATCTTGAATTTCTTGAAAGATTGAATGATGCCAAATGTAATGATATAGTTTGTGATAAATATTAAGCAATTAAGCAGATTACACTGAAAACAAAACAACTTCTACATTAATATAGACTACTTTCATAATAAACCACGTTTTGGCGGCCATCTTGTCGGTCATCTTGAATTTCTAAAAACGCTCAATGATGCCAGCTTGGCATCATTCAGAATATTCAACGCCAATATGTCCTCTAACAAAATCAACAATAAAAACAACTATATACTCCAATGCCGAGTTATGTCAGAATATCCAGTTTATGGACCGGATCAATACCATCTGATTTACCTAGCTCACGGAAAGGATTAGAAAATGGACAGTTTGTTCGTCGAGCTACTCTTGGTTAACGAAAAATCAAATCGTGAATATACATTAAACTGATGAAATGAAAAGCCTTGATGAAGCACAGCCTGCATGGGAAAATAGCGGCCTAGGTTATATTAAAGCTGTTCATCAGTGGTTATGAAAGATGCCACACCACTAACGCCCCCCTAGCATAAGAGGAACTCTATTTCAAATGTAAACAACATAGTATATTACCATCCATGATCCCTGTGGATCAGAAAACTATGACTACACAATGATGAAGCACGGGCGACATTTTACAGCCGCCACACAGGCATTTAACACCAGCTGTAGTAAATTAAATTTAACTGATGAAAGGGAAAGCCCTCAGGAAGCATAGCCTGCATGGGAAAATAGCAGCCTCGGTTTTATTTAAATTGTTCATCAGTGGTTATGAAAGACCATGAGCTTATCTCTTCTTGTCTTAATTTCATTTATACACATCGAATTAATACTTGTAGGCAATCGTGTTTTTTTTAATTTTGAGAAACCATATGACAGTAAATCGGTCGAACATGGTGTTACGAGGAACAATTTAATAGAATAGATCATGAATATAGACAAGCATTTGTCAACACAGTTATTTAATAAATCAAAGGCATTGAAATATGTTAAACTTTTTTCTTTTACCGTGTAACATTAAGCCGGCCTAATGTCTCTTTAAAGCGCTTTTCTTACGTGTATGTATGGCATGTATTTACTAATCTGCATTCATAGTACTTTTCAAGAATCTGATAAATATCTCCATCATTCAAATCTAGGTTTTATGTAGGTTGATGTCATCGTCATAAGAACGCATTAACGATGTGAGATATATATGTTTTGCCACATACCTAAAACTCATAATGGTTTAATTAATAGGTTAATTATTTGAAAACTAAAGTAACATAGTGTTAAAATGAAGCCGAAACTTCATGACATTTGACTTCAGATTAAATCTACGGCCTGGTTCTAGAAATTGGATAATAGAGAAATCACCTTAAAGCAAGAAACATTAATTGAGAGTTTTACAAAAAAAAACATACCTTCAAAACGCTGATAAAAAGTAGGTTACCAAGAGGTGTTAATGTTTCTCTCAGAGAACTGCTTCCGCTCACAAATGCGTTAAGGAGATATTATAAATCTAATTAACGCAAAACATACATCAATACGTCAAAAAATGGAATAGAAACTCATGAAGTTTTCTTAACAGTGCCTTTAACGCATAGCAGCCATATGTGACTTTTACGTTGTTAAGGGCAAACGGTTTTGAGCTGTGAAATAATGATTGCTCGGAATACATGTGATATAATCAACACTTACGTCCTGAACATAATCCGGTTGATGAAAAATACACATTATTATTTGTTCGGTTTGTTTGAAGCCACGTACTGTTTTTGTTAAGGCTATTCTATGACTCTCTCCACTTGCAGAACGGGTCCACTAAATCTACAACATTTCTGGATACCGCGGTAATTAATATTAACATATCATTAATGTAAATATGTAATTGTCAGAGTCTGTAACAACGAAAGGAAGCAACAACCCGTTTAAGATATTTAAAATATCTTTAACCAGCAGGTTAACATGTTGAGGTTATCAATACAGTCACTGCATTATTTATTAACTAAACCATAGTTTGATGTTATATTTTGCACAAATGTGGAAAGATATTAGCTAATATTAATAAATGGTTAACCAAAAATTTACACAGTCGATTGCAGGCACGGCTTTTTGGTATCCAAGCTACTGGATAGGGATTCTAAATCGTATGGGGTTCCTTTTTAAAACATCACACTAAATATATTGTTTTCTTTCTCGATTTGTTATTATATGTATTTAAAGATTGAATTTCATTCTGGTTGCGTTGATGGGATCCTGAACACAATGGTAAAACAGGCAAATCCAAGAAGCGCGCTAGCGCTTTATGGGTAATAGCGCGCTTCATGGGTAATTTGCTAGTTTAACCATTGCGTTCAGGATTCCATCAAAACAACCAGAATGAAGTTCAATCCTTATATTTACCTTCTTAAATAAAGAAATGCGCTACATTCAAGTTCAATTTAACATTTTAATTGCTTGTTTTAAGTAAATAAAATAACCTTGTCAGCGGGAGGAAAAGGCTGTTCTTCCTTCCCTCAAAACACATTCTAATTATTTATTACGCGCTTTAAATATAACTTCCAAGTGAATAATTATTTCCTTAAAAATCACGGGTCCCAAATTGAAACATTATTTGTTTTAGTACGTACAACGATAACTTCACAGTTTAAAGAGGCCCAATTAATGAACTATGCCGTTTGAGTATTGATTTTATTGTGCTATGCTGCAACAAAATGTCAAGTGCGGCAAGGTCTTTTATGCATTGTTTACATTACGTTACAATATTGAAACAAGTTTGTTTTCTACAGCCTTTTTACACAAATGGGGAAAACGAAAATAAGTATTGCCTGTTTTAGCTTCAGATTATGTTTAAAAAAGTAAGTTCTTTTTATGTGTGCAGTATTTGCTTAAAAACTGTTTTGTAAACTTAAAGAAACGAAAAAGAATGTCAAACAGAAGGCAGGATTCCGTTTGAAATGTGTCTTGGAATCAATGTTTATTCTTTTGTTTACAAGAATAAACTATAAACAGTCGTCTATCGTTAGCAAAATGTCAATTTACTTGGCGACACATGTGACAATCTACTTTATTAGGTAGGTCGAGATTTTGTTTTTGGCTTGCCGTTCACGGCAAGCCAGTATTGTTTTGGAATGGTACTTCCGGTTTGAAGTTTCCCTGCTTTCTTTTTATGCATGCGAACGGGACGGGCCCATTCGAGTTTCGGGC
>Ga0224511_10001409_pt1 | contig 14465 bp, 7 predicted proteins | sample SF_May12_sed_USG_2_FD_169988 | JGI IMG/M metagenome (GOLD analysis project Ga0224511, IMG submission 169988) | Sediment microbial communities from San Francisco Bay, California, United States - SF_May12_sed_USGS_8_1 | ecosystem: Environmental > Aquatic > Marine > Sediment | place: USA...
GCGGGAAATTAAACCCGGAACCTCTTGCACCCAAAGCGGATGCGTTACCACTGCACCAACTAGTCAACTGAGAGTATCGATTGTAGTCAAGCTATTTAACTGTTTCGACGCAATAGGTCGAAACGTAAATACACAAAGTCGAATTTGCGGGCCACACATTTCAAACAAACTCATTTTTTCTGTTATATTTTTACATAAGTGGATAACTATATTAGGCAGTTCTCATATTTACGGGAGTAGGTTTCACTGCTTAAATATGGTTAAATGTAAGATATAAACAATCCTGACCTAAAATATACAGGCATAGCATCTTTAATTGCCCAACAGGCAGTGTCACATGTCACATGAGCTGTCAGACGTGGTGCGGTAAAACGTCAAACGACTGGGAAGCAAGTTACGTTTAAAGCAATGCGCGGCATTTATGAAGAAATCGATTTAAATAAACAATTACAATAGAAAATTACCAACTGAAAAATATTAAAATGGTCCAAAGTGCCAGCGTCCGATTTGAGAAAAGATGCCAGAACCGCCCTTCCGGGGGTGGAGGTGGCATGCCATCCAATATTTTGCGATCGAACGTCTTGTCGTTGCTCTTGGCTATCCTTTCAAGTATTACACCAGCCTCTTCTTTTCTGCCCTTGCTAAGCAGCCATCTGCATGACTCGGGAATTAACCTATTTGTTTAGATCTTTCAATTGTAAGATATTTATTTTCGTCTTTGTCAAGAAACGTAATCAAATATAACACGCTAAAATGTTTATTATAATTTAATAAGGTCAACGTACCAGTAGTACGGCAGGAAAAGGCAGCCTGGCAGTGAGACGGCGAGCACATACCATCTCCAATCACGCAACAAGTACACCATAAGAATCAGGAATTCCGTCCCAGTTGATAAAAAGAGAGTTAAAACGGTGCCCGTCCATAAACGCTTGTTTGGGCCAACCAGTTCCATTCCTGTTTCAACCATAACATGCAAAACATACGTCTAGTTGTTTGGCAAGGAAAGGCCAACAAAAACACCAAATATATTGACATATCCCAGTTTCGTGTCAGGTATCGGGTTTCAGAATATAGAACATAGACACATGAGGGTCGGCTGTTGAACCACTTCATAGATAAAACAATGTTTGAAAAAAATTTATTCAAGAGAAGAGTGCTAGTGTTAAGTCTAATTAATCAGAGAAAAAGAAAAAGCCATGAAAAGCCAGTATTTGGTTTGTTGGTCCGCTTTTGCAAAAGTATCATTAATCCGATGAAAGTCCGCATGTTTCTATGTTCTGTCGGCCATATTTGTTTAAAACATGTTTTATATGGATAAATGTGTAACGATAAAGAAATTGTATTCTGCTAGAGAAGGATAAAGTGGATATACAAATGATTGCCGAATGACACATACGGTTTAATCTTTTTGCTTAGATTTAACATTTTTATAAAACAACTTTCAATGTTGTTTTTGTTTTGGCGAACGGCATGAATAAAGAAAAGCCTTAAGCATATTGACATATGAAGTACAAAAACGATAAAAGAAGAACGCTTACTTATTACGACATTGATAATAAAAATGAGTGTTTTAGGGAAATCAAATACATATAATGTCATTTAATAATGTATTACATTATGCGAAAATATAAAAGTAAAACGCTGATTTTGTATATACACGCATCATGGTATGAACAAATTTAAGTGTTGTACACATTTCACAATACCAATGACATAAGACGTCATGTAGACTCCAAGCGTGGCTGCTCCAATGACAAACATGAGCACGGTGAACCCAATGTACTCGCTCATTCCTAACAGACCGAGTGACGAGCCGAGCTGAATGAGTAGGCAAAGGTAAAATATCTTCTTCCTTCCAAACCTGGTACAACAATTATATAAATTTATAACACAATTTTACTTCGATATCCTAATGGTTCTCTATAGCAATGTATAAAATACTTTACTAACCATACTCTTTGTAAACAATCGAACAAGTTTTATGTGAAACCTGTCAAAGATCTTAACACCGTAATATTTCTAGAAATGTATATATTATTGTATATCTTTTCATTATTGCAATAATTGACCAAGAGATGGCGATACTAAACTGCTGTTCATATAATTATTTGATTTACTGTAGTTAGTTTTCCAGTAACATTTTTTACCGTTAAACGAAATGAGTACAGTTGTTGTGAAAGATACCACTGGTATACCATTTGTTGGCATTGGGGATTGCTTTTGGCTTAGGGGTTAATTTATGCTTAAGCCAATGACAAACATTGTAAATGAAAACTCATTAAATAAAAACTACATATTAAAAAAACAAGCTTTGCGATTGACAGAAACCGGTTAGGTATGCCGAAATGCGTACTGGTGTTTACATGTTTATTATTAAAATACTAAAAAAAAGTTCCGCATGAAATATTTCGGTCTTACGAGGTTTGTCGGATTTCGGATAAAGTTCTATACAATAGTACGTTTGAATATGAAAATATGTATTAAGGTTTTCTTATGACTTTTGTTTGATTACTAATAAGTAATGTTTGTTGGTGGATTTCCTGCTTCATCCTTAACAATTTAATTGACCTAGATATAGAGGGTGACGTAGCAGAAAGATGATCACTTTACAAAGGTTACTCAGTAGGTAAAAGTCGCATATAATAAACAACAATCATTAAGCGGCGTTGTAGTGTAAAGATTAACGATCTTCACTGAAACTTCTTTGAAACAGCATCGTTGATGTTCAAAAACAGCACAAGTCCATCCTTTTTGGTTTGTTCTATTTACTTTCAATTTAACCACCTTAGCGCCGAATTATACTTCTGATTAAATTAATGGTTTAAGATTACCAATAACACCAGAAAATGTACATTCTTTTTCATTTTTAAAGAAAACTTCTGCATAAGCAAACAGTTTCTTCAGAGAAGTTTTGATGTAATTCTTTTAATAAATAAATATTAGTTTAAAGAATTACAAATCAAACTCATGTATTAAACGTTTATTATGATACTGTTCTCAGTACAGTATTGAATCTACCGTATTTAAACAGTTGGTCAAAAGAACGATTCGAGATTTAAACAGCAAATGCAGTACATTGCACACATATTGAGCAATAGTTGCTCGTTACATTTAATTATCAAAACACTATAGATTTATTGACTAAATCAAAATTAATATTGTATCTTCTGCATTTTCATTTGTCTACTAATCCTTAACTGTCAAACAAAACACTGCCACACTAGACAGTCAATACTGCGGTTAAACACAACACCTAATTGTTTTATCTAAACAAGATTATGTGCCTCTATAAGTCATGATAACGTGAAAATGTAAAAATTGTATAATGTAAGCCTATGCCGGTTACCAATTTAAATTTATTAATTTAGGAAGCCATTTTGAATTTTACTAACCCCATTTTTGTAACTGATCCAATCTAGTAAAATATTGGGCAGTCACGTGACGTCGTTTTAAACAATGTGGAAGATGGAAACATGTTGGAGTGTGATATGTCAACTTACATATCTGACAGTTGTCCAAACACGAAAGAGCCGGTTAGCACTCCAAGAAAGAAGACCATTTGGACATTTGGGATCTTTATAGAATCGTCGCAAACAAGATTGAGCTGGAAAAAAACTTATGTATTAATACAATGCGCAGACACGATAGCAAGAAGCTTTTTGCAAATACAGTCATCACAGACATACATTTGAAAAAAACATTCATTACACACACCAGGAAACAAGCTTTGCCCATACGTGTAATTACGCGAAACATTAACGGCTGAACGACACTTAGCCAAACCATTTTAATACCACGGACTACTGGACATTTAATTAATTATTATTAAATGGATATACCGCGTTGCTTCATTCACTAGAGGAAATAAGTAAAATGAAAAATACCATTGTAGAGAATGTTTTAAGGTACACCGATTCATCGTACACCCACTCGGAGCATTTCGCCGTACCCGACCTGTTACCGGACTCCTCGTATATGAAAATATTGCACTGGTCATACTGATGTCTGCCATCGCTGTTTGGCGGAATCCACATGTCTACCAGATGACCATGGTCTGCACTCTGGTTGGCAAATGTGTCATTGCTATAGCCTGGAAGTTTGCACCTGTATGTGAAATTGTGGTACATAAGTCATCACAATTCGTAACTTTTGCATAAGTTTACGTTAAAGGTCAAGTGTACATAGTAGTGCATTCATTTAGTTAAGTGCAGCATATTTCTTTCACATTGATCGTCAAAACAAAAATTATCACAACATAGTCATGTATTTTCATCAAAGTCTATTTAATTGTTGTCACTACAAAGGTCGACACGAATTGAACGCTTTTACGCAAATAGTTGTGTATTATGTAAAACCGTTAACAGTAATACTTAATTACATTTAGCTAAACGGTACCTGTGCGTGGGTGTCGCTAGAAGAAATGCTTGCAAGTACATAATAGGCGCAAGAGTTATGGATGGAAGACACAGCAAAAAATATATGCGCTTTTGGTATGGTCCAAACTCCCCTATTTCACGTAAGATATCATCCAGACTCATGTCGTTCACTTTTGTAAGATTTCACACACAACTTTAGTTCTGCTGTTAAGATTTTGCTTTGTTTTGGACTGTACAAAGACGTAAATCTATTTGTAATTTGCTGCAGCATGTTTATATGTCATATGCAAACTGAAAGGCCAAACACACATGCGACTTGGTTTCAGAAACAAAACGTATACAATGTATATAGTACCTCAAAACAACCGTGTCTTTAATGTTTTGTTTAAAATTTTCGGTCAAAATATGTTTTTGCAAACACAATTTTTGATTTCAAAAAGAAGAGCTTTTTTTGCATCTTGTTAACACTGGTGAATCAGGGGTATGTCAACACATTATGGACGCGTTTGTTGATCTGACTTATATATAAAGTGTTATGTTCAGTGATGCCATATTATAACGTAATGGTAGAACAATCCAACTTAATCAATGGCATTTAAATATTTCGTCTACAAAAAACCCAAAACATGTTTGTGGTTTAATCATTTTAGACATAATTTGTGGTGTCGATAAACGAAACACTATTATAGTTTTATAACCTTAAGTGCCTTACAAACTGTTAAACCTTAGCTAGAAACAGACACTTTTTTGTTTAAACGAGTACCAGCTTGCCCCTTTAAAACGTTATCACTTGCCCCATATATTTGATAGCACCTGTTTGTGTATAACATAAACTCGTTAGGACATAGGGTTCATTAAAATGAAGTCAAGTTCTGATGGCGCATATTTTAAAAACAACAAGTCAAAAGCTAACGTCCGAAATACAATTTTTGACATGTTAATTGAACATCGTTTATTGGATGTCAACATATTGATTCAAATTATTTTAAATTCTCTTACTGCATTGTGATTTATAGTGGATAAAAAACCTTTTACATTTTTGATGTGACAACGCCAGTCTTAGTTCGTAATTATTTAACAGATTGTTGGCATATTTTAACTTGAAACGACCGAGTAAATTATATTCTGTTCAAAAATGGGTAAAGTGGATATACAAATAAATTATGTATTTATAAAAAATTGTGTTGTGTTTTGTTCGGCATATTCCATTCATGGCCATGCAATATAACAAGAAGGTAAGTATAAGAATAAATAGATTTAACACACATCTAAATTTAAGAAAACAAAACAGTTTTATTCTGGCAATATAATGGCAGAACTAAGTGTTCTTGTGCCAAATCACTTCAAATTGCACTCCGTTTTACATTACTAAAGACTGTTTCCTTGTCTCCGTAGTATTGTCCGCACCACCGCTACAAATGCAGATACCATCCATAGCACAGTCACGTTATTCCCCACTCCGTGATCGCCATTACAAAAAAGGTCAACTATGAGAACGTTCGTCATGTGTGACATTGTTAAAGAAAATTTCATTATCAAATGTGTTTGTTTTTATATTTGAATACAAAATAACATTAAACCTGTTTTGTAAAACACTGTCGTTGTCTACTTGGTATAAACCTTGATAGATAATGTACATATATCGCGGTACCAATGACATAAGCCGTCATGTAGACTCCAAGCATTTCTTCTCCAATGAAAAACATGAGCACAATAAACCCAACCTACCCATTCCCAACCGACTGAGTGAACGAGTAGAAAAAGCCATAACATCATGTTCCACCCAAACCTGTGTAATATATTTTAAAACCGTCGTAACCTAGTTTTATTTTGATTTCACAATAGTTCTGTAACTGATTGTCTGAAATTTATTTTTGCCCATAGCCCTTGAAGCTTTTTAAACAAATGTTGTATGAAACATGTTTGAGTTTTATTATTAAACTTATGACGTCTCAAATACCCGATATTATTGCAATGTATATATTTATTTCTATCATCGTATGTTTAACTGTTGAATGCATTTAACGGCACGCAAAGCTTGTAACAAACAACTACTTTACATATTTTCATACTAATGGATAAATATTTATAGTACGTACAAATCAGATAGTTATCCAGACAAAATAGAACCGGTAAGCACTCCAAGACAAGATACTTTTCGGACATTTAGAATCTTAATACCATAGTCGCAAACAAGATTTAGCTGGAACACAAACTCATTCATTGATACAATGCGTAGACAAGGCAGGAAGACACTTTCGGCGAAGACAGAAATCAAAGTCATCAATTTAAAAAGAACATTTATTACACCTCCCCACAATAAAACAAACAACTGATCGTTTCATTTGTAACTGTGGAATGTAAATGTCTCTGTACTTTGCAAGTAAATGAACTTTCAATGTCAATTTAGTTATGTTCTTCCTTTCATTCACCCAACTTTTTGGAGTCTTATTTAAATGGTTGTTCAAACCTTCCAAACACATGGTTTTGTAGTTTGCGAAACAGAAACAATTTTACACGTGATTAGGACTTCAATTTACAATTTTATATAGTCTTTATGTATATATAAAAAGCGGTATATTTTAACGAAAACCAAACGATCACCTTTAAAACGCGTCAATTACATGCAGCATTATTAAAAAGTCTTAAAAGTATTTTTGTTACCACCATAATTAACATGCATTCTTTTAATGTCAAACAGTGACCGTGGGTGTAGAGTTGATCAAATGATTATAAATGAACTCTATTTTCAAATGTAAACAACATACATTCCAATTTTCCAAAGGACCAGATTATAGATATGCACAATACTGTATAACAGGGCGACATTAAACCACCGCCACGCAAACACTAAACCGGATTACTTTAAGTGATAAATAGGTAACAGCGGATAAGAAGTCTAGATGCCTTTAATCTTTATGGAGAATGTTTCAAGATACACCGCTTTATGGTACAACCACTCGTAGCTTTTGTCTGTATTCAACCTATGACCGGACTCCTCGTATGTGTATATATTACAATGGTCATATTGACGTTTGCCTTCGAATCCAAATGCCTATCAAATGACCACGGGATTCGCTTTGATTTGCAAACATACCGTTGCTATAGCCTGGAAGCTTGCATCTGGCTTTGCAATAATAGAACATAATTTATAATAATTGGTCGATTGTTGATGGTTAAAATTAAGTTTACTTAGCAAAACATTAATTTTGGTGCTGCGTTAATTGCTGTCACCCGCCCAAAACATGGAATATCACAACACGTGTTTGTATTTATATTACAGACCTTTAAATGGATGCCACTACAAAGGGCAATGCTTTATGGCAATTACCTACAGGGTACCTGTACGTAGGTGTCGCAAGTAGGAATGCTTGCATGATTATAAATGGCGCAGATGTGAAGCACGAAAGACACAGCACGCAGCCACTCAAACTATCGTCAAAATTCATGGAATTCACGATTTTTAAGACTGCACACGCAACTTGTGTTCACTTGCTCTCAAACCTTACTTTTACTTGTTTTCGACTAAACTGTGTCTATATTCCAACTGTATATCAAAGAAATCACGGTTCTTCAAAACCACCGTATCTTAAAGATGGTCTGTATCTTTATACCCTTATAATCGGTCACAAATCTAGCAATTTGTTAAGTATACTAAATAAATTACCATTGCAGAAAGAATTGCAAATATTTGTGACAAATAATGTGGTTTTGGATAAAAAGTAAAAACACAACAACAAAACAAACAATCAAACATAAAACCCATGCCGAAGCCGGGAATTGAACCCGGGACGTCTAGCACCCAAAGCGGATGCGTTACCACTGCACCACCTAGTCATCTTATAGTATTAACTGTTTCGACGTAATGGGTCGTAACGTACGAGATAAATAAACAAAGCCGAATTTGCTGGCCACACATTTTCAACAAATTCAATTTTTCTGTAATATTTTTACATGCATGAATAACTATATTTGGCAGTTTCGCATATTTACGGGAGTATGTTTCACTGTTTAAGTATGGTTAAAATGCCAGATGTAAACAGTTCTGACCTAAAAGAAACAGGCATAGCATCTTTAAGTTCTTAATTTAGGTAAAATGTTAAACCATATGTTATTACATAATTCTAGCTTAAAAAATAGCGCCTATTACAATTGGTAAACTCTGATGTACCAGAGGTATATCAACGCGTTTTTTATGAAGGTTCGTATTTGTTTATCTCTGAATATCAGCTCTCTTACTATATCATAGTTTTAACCTCTCAGTGTTTATTGTATAGATATATTGATACAAAATAACCATATTTAGATTTCAGGTTCATCATACTGTACTTTCACAGTTTAAGTCACTTTCTGATAGCGCATACTAAACTCACAACATATCTGTGTTTTAAATATATAAATCAGGTTGTGTTTGTAAACGTCCATTTGATTTTGTATTATTTACTATGTTCTAGCCTGTATGTTTGTTGCCTACTTAGCGAGTATTTAACCGATTTTATACTCTCCTTTCTTAGACGTTTTGATTACTTTCACCTTATTTCTCAAAACAGTTCATTGAACTGTTCATATATACAGTGAAACTACAGACTTACTGAATAATCTTCAATGCGTTTATATCATTTCAAACATTGACCCAGGACCAAATCATCCCCGGAGTGGAGCGTACCAAACGACAATCGTATTTATGAAGTTCATCCTCATTCCTGCCTACGTATTGCAAGATATGAAGTTTTTCAAAAAGTATACACAGTTATTAGAAAAATACACTGGTTTAGATCATCAGATACCTTTCAAAAGAAAGTGACAACATATAAATACAAGCAATCGAATTATAAATCAACTTTTATAACGACCAATATAAAAAGTTATAATAAATTATGATGAAAGTGTGCTGTGTGCTTGCCTCTAAAAATTGACTCTTGTCGAGTTCGACAGACATTAATTAATGCATTAATTTACATGTACTTTGGGAAAGACAAAGAAAGCATTTAATCTCATTTTAGTTTTATTGATAATATAAAATATTAAAAAAATATAGCAAATGTTCAATGTACAAAATTAATGAAGTCGATGTAATCGAATAATATTTTAAAATAATTTTAAACTATTATATATTATTACAAGTTTTAACACTATGCTTTTATTGCTATTTATAATTTTTTTAAAAAACGTTCCAAAGACTTCGGTAAATACTTGTCCTTTATATATATTAATCGTATTTTGCGTAAGCGATAGTTACTTTTAAACAACAAAAATATTTATAATTTAGTATTTGATTTGGTTTTTGTTTGGATGTTTCATTCGTCACTTATAATGAAACCTATTTAGCAGTATACTCGAAAAAAAGTTATGATTAGGAAGTAGTACTATACAATTATTTACTTATTAGCTGGGAAATATGCTGTGATATTGACCTAAACAAATCGTTATTGACCGAGGCGATAGCCGAGGTCAATAACGATTTTTGCGGTCAATATCTCTAGCATATTTCCCAGCTAATAAGTAAATAACTGTTTTATTACATGCACAATAAATAGTTTTTATCAACTTATTTAGAATAAGTTACAAAACTTACTAACAACTTACCAGCAGAGATGGCACATTCTTATCTCATTTTTCGATGATTACTCAGTTTGCTTGGTCAGTGCAATTCCAGTCGAAAATTGATTGAACTCTTCGATTGTTTTTATATTTAATTCGAAGAATAACAAATCAAAATATATTGGGTGGATTTCTACTTCAACTTCAAGTTCAAATGAAAACAAGTTTGGAAGTCATGATGGTCATGAACATGAATGCCACTTACGAAGTTAGATCACAATACATTGTTGACTTTCAAGTATGACACATAAACTCCTTGGTAGAATTTTCATTAAAATACATAAAAACACGCAAATATTTTTAAATGAATTCAAAATAGTTCTTCTGCTTCAAAAAGAAATGTAAACAAATGTAAACAGTGCTTTCCCTTTGCGGTTTAACTCAACACTAGAATATGCTATTGATTCTTAGGTTAACAAGATTATTTCCCTTTTTGGAATAAGATTTTAGTTTTAATAATAATTTAATACTTAATTGTACTGCAATCTTCTTTTTTTTGCATGCAAAAATGGCTGTATGCTATCAATTGATTTTGTCAAACTTTCGAATTCTATTTATAGACAGGTCAATATCAGCGAAAGCGGGTCAATATCTAGATTTATTGACTCTGCTATTTTGGGGGTGTGACCAATCGCGTTGCGTCTATTTATAGTTCATGTAATAATAAGGAATACATAACAAATGTTGAACGTCGCGATGAATCCACTTCAAAAGTGTACAACTTGCGCATTGTCCTCATTTTCAAACGACTTGTTTTCCACGCTCTGGGGAGCGTTTCCACCATTGTGAACAACTGCTTCTTTTCTATGGTCGTGTTCTGCGTCTTTATGATTTCTGGAAAACATACCCAAATTACTTTAATGCATGCAGTTTTGTTATAATGTTAACTTTCGGCACACGTTAACGTTTTATAAGAGCTACATACAAACGGATTCTATAAAAAAAATTGTGCACCCGGATGAAGATTACAGCCAACAACAGTCTTTTGTTCAACATCGTTCATCATTTAAAACAAGTTAGTAATACGTAAAAAAGACGTGGACACTGTTTTAAGAAGTATACCATAGTTTACCCTTTCAAAATGGTGATATATATATAGTTCCGGACAGATTCTTTCGTAAATCGTCTAGCTAATTATTAGTTTAGTGGTTTTGGCACCGGCCTCTTAATGAGGGTCAGAGGTTCCAGACCCGCGAGAGCGCAACCATTTTACGTGATAATCGAACCCAGACATTGCTCTTGTGGAATACTGTAGTTGGAACTAGTGAACTCAGGAAGGCTAGTCTGTGGATTGACCGCCGTGATATAACCTAAACAGTGTTTAGCGGCATTTATTTAACCAAACAATAAAAAATAATCTAGTTTGTAATAGTTAATAGATTACTTTTTTAAAATATGGATGTCATCAATAGAATCGGGCAATTTCTTCCCAACGGTCTCTGGCAGAATCAGGGTTAGAAGTCCTGACAGGAACATAAAGGCCCCAAAAAACGTCAACGGAATAATCTTCCCGATGTTACCAGGAACCAGGTCAGCCTGAAAAGTTGAAATATAAATGTTTGCGTTTATTATTACCTACTACTCGATTATGCATGTAATAATTGTAATAATAATTTAAGCAATAAAACCGAAACTATAAGTTTATGTTTTTTTCAAATAAAGTATAAAGCATTTATTGTATTGATCTACTTGTAGGTATAAATATATAAATATGAGTAGAGCCGAACATTACTATGAGTTAGTTCATAAATATTTACAGATTTAGCTATGTATGGAGCAATCATGCTGCCTATTCTCGCCACAGCGGAGCTTGAACCCATGCCCGCGTTCCGAACCACAGTGGGGTAGATTTCCGCTGACAGAATGTAGACTGCACCAAACGCACCAGTAATACACATCTTGCCAACTAGGGCAAGGCCAATCAGTACGTAATGCAACTCTGCAAAACACGTTGATATGTGTTTGATGTTGATAGACACTTATTCAAACAGTCATTTTACCTTATGTTTGTGTAGAACTAAATAGCATTTATTAATACACTCCTTAACATTTATTTCTGGATATGCATATTACCATTTTTTAGTTTGAACAGTTATAGATATAAATCGTCTACATATAAATTATTATTCTTTAAAGAAACAAATAACTAGTTTACATGAACGAAGATTAAACCTTCTTCTCCTTGAATGATTGGCCACAGCGTGGCTATGTTAGCAAGTCCACCAATGATCATGAGGCCCATAAACAGTCTCTTCCGTCCTAGTCTGTCAACCAGGAAGTTACTGAAATGTCCGGGGAACTCAACCGCTGTCATTAAGGCGAAGTTGAAGTAAACGTCACCACCAAGATTGGTCGTATTTAGAACTATGCCGTAATAAGACATGCTGCAAACAAACCTGAAAAAATGAATACACACTTGAAGACATTTCATAAACGGTCGAGTTAATATCAGGGCCAAATTAACCGATACATCTAGCCATCGATATTGGGTTAAACACGAATATTCTCTTTACTGATAAAATGAATGCCTTTGCCTTAACAGAAGTACGACGTGAATTTCAAAACTAGATTTAGCCCAAACAACAGTTTACCATTTCAGGTGGAACTCAACCCTCTAATCGTCAAATTGTGAGTCATTTTTGTAGACGGAGTTACCCATACTTCAAAAACAAAAAACAAAACAAATGCAACTGAAAGTCAGGCGGTGATTTTATGAACTTAATTTTATTCAACATCTACAAAACATAATTACCAGTTAAAGAATAATATGATGGTCCAAAGTGCCAGTGTCCTATTAGAGAAAAGATGCCAGAATCGCCCTTCCTTGGGAGGAGGTGGCAGGTCATCCAATATTTTGTGGTCGAACGTCTTGTTGTTGCTCTTAGCGATCCTTTCAAGTATAACACCGGCCTCTTCGTTTCTGCCCTTGCTAAGCAGCCATCTGCATGACTCGGGAACTAACCTTTTTGTTTAAATATTATCATTGTTAGCTAATATATTCGTGTCACTAAAGAACCATTATTTAAAAAAAACGCGCCCAAATGGTTATCGAGCTATACAGTTAAGTCCGCTTATCTGGAACCCGCTTTTAAGGCATTTCCCCTTATAAGGAACATATTTTCTTTCCCCCATCTTTAGTAAGCAACAAGTTCACTATACGGTAATAAGGAACTCCGGTTATAAGGAAAATAGTGTCATAGTCCCAATGAGTTCCTGATAAGCGGATGATACTGTAATGAGCTCAACGTACCAGTAGTATGGTAGAAAAAGGCAGCCTGGCAGTGATACGGCGAGCACAAACCACTTCCAATCACGCAACAAATACACCATAAGAACCAAGAATTCCGATCCAGATGCAAGAAAAAGTGCGGACACATTACCCGTCCATAAACGCTTGTTTGGGCCAACAAGTTCCATACCTGTAACAATGATAGTTTTTTTCTCAAAGGTATTCCTTGTAGTATAAAATGCAATTGCTATTAGGAAAACTAGTTTAATTTACTTCGTAGTATCGTAAAAGACTATTTGTACAGTTGTATCAACATGTATCGCTGATCATCGGGTCCGGATGTTGTGGACCAGCTATTCTACTAACAATCACAATGCAAAACTCGTTTTACAAGAGCATACAGCTTATATTCGATGAAAACCATACACTTTTTACCTTTGTATTTTGCGAAAGTTGAAAAGGCCATTTATTTGTAAATGTGATTAGCTATATTTATGAAACAAATACGTGATACGAAATATTTTAAACTAAAGATAGAAAAGTATTCATTTCAATTAGGTCAAATTAGTAATTAATTGTTTGTCTGTTGGTTGTATGTATATGTTTTAGTTATATAAAAATGTATTTTCGTTTGCAAATTGCATTGCATTGTGTTGTAATGCAGTGTTAAACAATGCAAACACACAAATACATAGACGAAACACGCACTCTAGATATAAAGAAAATCATTGACGTTCTCGTGAAAAATCATACAGTCAACAGTACTTACATTTTGTATGAAATACAGTTATGGCTGACATTAACTTACATATTAATGATTTCGTGACGTGCAACCCACTTATTGATCACCTTCTAAAGTATTGTCCTGACATTTAAACACACAAGTTGACACTGCATAGAGCATCCTTACTGCGAACAAACTTCGCCAATATGAAGTACGCTTATCGAGAATAACATTGTTTATCAAAAATGTTTATAATTCAACTAAGAAAAAGGAAAGCACCCCAGGAAGCATATCATGCATGGGAAACTAGCAGCCTCGGTTATATTGAATCCGTTTATCAATAGTACTGGAAGGTGCAACAACACTGACGCCGCCTAGCGCATGAGCGGAACTCTGTTTTTAAATGTTAAAAAAAAACCCATCTACAGTCATTTTGTTATATATTACTGTGTACGAGCACATTATAATAAACTTGTTTTGTAAAACGCTGATGTTGTTTTTATAGTATGATCCTTTATAGATAATGTACACATAT
>Ga0224511_10001410_pt1 | contig 14464 bp, 10 predicted proteins | sample SF_May12_sed_USG_2_FD_169988 | JGI IMG/M metagenome (GOLD analysis project Ga0224511, IMG submission 169988) | Sediment microbial communities from San Francisco Bay, California, United States - SF_May12_sed_USGS_8_1 | ecosystem: Environmental > Aquatic > Marine > Sediment | place: USA...
AAATCTAAGGGGTACTATTTGTCCGCATGTGCAAAAATGACGGGGTACTATTTGTCCGCATGTGCAAAAATGACGGGGTACTATTTGTCCGCATGTGCAAAAATGACGGGGTACTATTTGTCCGCATGTGCAAAAATGACGGGGTACTATTTGTCCAGTACCTCTCCGCGTCATGAGTTCGAACGCTCTAGGTTGTCAATTTCGTTTTTGGATGAAGGTAAATCAGAAATGGAAATAAATTGTCAATTGTTACAAACTCTATTTATATTATATTTATATTATAGAATATTATTAAATAAAGACATAAGTTTACATTATGCTTTTTTACTTCATCTACGGCCAAATTAAAGTTCCTCGGTGCAAATATCGCATTCGATTTACGGTCGCGATTATTTTAACGCATTGTTTCATAATGTGGTAACTGGAGTAAAATAATAAAATTGTTATCAAATGAAATATAATTTAATTATCTTTCAAACATAGAGACATTTAATACGATTTGACGTTTTAAAATATAAATTGAAGAGATGTTCAAAGAAAGAATGTTGTAAACAATGTAGATATGTCAAGTTTAAAGCCACTGTCCTCCAGATTTTACTAGAAAATCATGAATTGTGCAAATATGCTAAAATATCTATTCATACATGTATACATATCATAGTTGATTTAAATCAAAATATCGCTTTAAACCTACATATGTTCACTTTGTTGCTTAGAAAACAGACAATTCGCGTTTCTGCCATCGGGATATACCTTCTTTAAATAGATAGTACGGTATTCCTTAATCCGGGTTATTCCAAGTACCACGTGACGTGAAGGTTAGGATTGCCTAAATCATTACCGACTTTATACTATTGTAAAACTACAATATTTGACCCCATTCTTCAATATGACCAAGGATTTTTCTGACATGACACTAAACATGTGTAAAAAGAAAGGGTCATAATCTATAACATTTGCAATTTAAAAGAACACACTACATGGGAACATCAAGCGCCTGCCCTCGCTAGGATTTGGGATACTTTGACCTGATCGAACTAGATACGAACTGCGCAAGTGCGCAAACAGGGTTGCCAGTCAAAACGGCCCCAATCGAAAACGGGCCCCAGTCCAAAACGGCCCCAATTTTCGGTTAAAACGGCCCTGAATTAAAAAGCGTCGGTCAAAACGGCCCAAACAGAAAAGTCAATGTTTTATTATGTGAATGATAATACACACTTAGAAAGAAGCAGGTATTGTCTTGTCTTTATTTATTTTATGCAATTGTAAGAAGAAAAAATCATTTTGTTGTTTTGTTGACATATTCCCTTTTTCATGGGAAGGCGTTTAGCTTTAGATGGTTCCAAGATTGTTGTTATTGTTTTATAGATATATATTAATGTATTTGATATAATTATCAGGTATTTTTTATCAAATTTAATAGATAAAACACATTTAAGAAAGAAAGACACGTGTCTCTATTTGATCATCTAACATCAAAGAAAGAAGTGTCAAAAATATATAACGATAATTGAGTTCTTTAATGGTATTTGTCGGCGATCACGTTATTGTATTAAAGAGGAGGTGTGGCCGCTAAATATGACACACTTTTGACAAACTGTGGATTTAGAGTAGGTTTTGTAAGTAAATATATTTCTTTTTTGTTCAACATTACATTTCTTTCTTTGCCTTGTCAATGTGTTTTTATTTGTAAAAGTCATTTTTGGACTAGTGAGATTTGTGTAAGATTAATAAGATTTCTAAATCGGACTATTTCTAATAGTGTTAAATTAAGCTAGAGATTGACAGGACTTAATAGTGATCGAGGATGTACTTGGGTACATTCTGCTCTGCAGATGTCAAGAGCGGCAGCAGGCGATCTGCTGTGACCGCTGCAGTAAGCGGCAGCATCGGCTCTGCGAGACTGTTAAGTAAATAAATCGGGATCCTGAGGATTGCCAAAAAATAAATAAAAGTTACTTTACGTTTTCTTGTGTTTCCATATGAACTTGGGTAACATACTAGCCAATGCACAGGAGTTGTTAAAATATGTCAAACCATTCATATAAATGAGGACTATTTAGAATGATATAACACATATACACATAATAAACTATCCATTGATCACCACGTCAAACCTTAAGTATTATTGAACTTAATTAGCCATCATTAATTCACCCAAACTTTACAATGAAATCCTCATATGGGGCCGTTTTAACCGAATTTTGCTATCGTTTGGGGCCGTTTTGACCAAAAGTGGGGCCGTTTTGGACTGGGGCCGTTTTCGATTGGGGCCGTTTTGACTGGCAACCCGGAAACAGCAAATGTTGTAACACGTGACTTTCTTGAATAAATTATCCTTTCTATATTAAACGGCTACTGCGTTTGTAACGCAGTAGATTATGCAAAGAAAAAAATGTTTTACTAACGATTCTGTCAACTTTCTCACTAAAATTTATGGGTCAGTAATAATGGATTAGTCCACTGACCAAAACAAGACCAGTATTTACCGATAATTTTAATATTTTTTCATTTTTTACGATTTGAGCATCTGGAGGACAGTGACTTTAAGGGCACCTTGACAAAAATGCCCGTACAAAAACTAACACACAGAACGACACAAAAACACGTACAACATCATGACGCAACAGACATTTAGAAAAACTATATTTTGTATACCAATATTAAGGCTTCGCGCGTGCTTTTTATAATAGCGTCCGTTGTTCCCATTTCTTTCGATGTATAATGAACTGTTACGCCGGAATATTTTATGATTTTGATTTGGAATTGAACATGAACAATAATGACAAAATATACTTTACTTTAACAATTAGTAGCAAACAATCTTAAAATAGTTTAAAATAATAAACAAAAAATGAGCGATAGCGAACACGGTAACAAATAACGTGGAACGTTATGCCGTATAATTAATTATCTTGTCACATATTTTAACTTTTACTAATAAGCTAATGTTATCATAAAAATATAGTGTTTGTTTTAAATTATGCACTAAATGAACGATTTATAATCACGGTGTCAACATTTCCCGCATGCGACGAAAGCTGCGGTAGGCTAAAGAAACCTGACTGTGACGTAACGAGGATAATATCACGTGACCGCATGAAAACAAAATGGCGGCACCCATACATTGCCGAAATCGCAATTTTCGGCATGTTTAATCTGCAATATTTTAGTTATCAAATGGAATAAACCGTTTTGGTTTTGCAAATACCTTTTAACTAACCAAAAGCAACACATTTAACCTTCATCAATAGCTTGCCTTTCTGTTTCCTTTAAGGAAAATTAGTAGTAGTTGTCCTATCATCTGCATGAGCGAAAGGCTTATACGTTGAAGAAACTCTTAAGTAAATTCAAATGTGTTTGAATGATTCCATTAATCCCATATAATTTCAAATATAACCACCATATTATCTGCGTGTCTGTTTATCAACACTTTTTTCGCATGGACGTAATGTACATTTTTATGCAAAAATTATATAAGATTACATTTCTCTAACATCTTATGTAGAGTTGAATAAAAACCAATAATACGTGTATGAATATATACATTTTTGTGCATTCATCAACAAAACTTCTGTTCAAAAATGCGTATATTTTTATTCATTCATAAAATGTCCAGTAAACCAATGACGGCTTAACTTTATAAATGCATTACCATAAATTAGCAAGCTCTCAATAAACATAATAAATGATATATATTGGTTGTTACAACAACTAAATAATTACAAAATTTTTGATCGTATCATTCTTTTATTAGTGAGTGAATTGATAAAGACCCCTTCACAAGCCTTCACACGATCAAAGAAAATCTACCGCATTGGGCGGAGCTTGAAATTTTGCGGAACAGAGCATGTGTTCGTCGAATATAATGTAATTCAAGACATACTCAAAACCCTTGTTGCATTTCACTGTCATTAAATAGTTTCTGTGTTAATGATGGAAGAAATACCTTATCTATAGAACACAAACACAATTAACGCGTTAAACCTTCTTTCTTTCAGGTATACTTCTACTGCTACCGCATTTAGTGGACGCGGTGCCTGATTGTCAAACCCCAGTCAGATACTGTCAGCACTGTATCTACAATAAGGACTTAAGCTGCAAAGGAGAACACTCGCTTGAAAGTTTTGCTGCATCGCATCAAGAGGCAGAGTGCCTAGCTATTTTACAAGGCAATCCAAGTTTGTTTGCAGTAGTGCACAGTGCTAGCGAAGAAAAATGTTTTACGTACGACTGCGGACACACACAGGTGTTAACATATTTTGATGATAGCAAATCATATGCTACTTACATGAGGACGTGTGACACAGGTATGAAACCACTCATTTCTGCTTGTGCAATTATGCCAGTTTCTAGAAATAATTGAAAGACTTACATGTATAATGTCGGAATTTCGCAGCACAATAAATCAAACAAATCCTTTTAGGTGTGTTGTTCCGGGTCACTAACACCGTAGCGCCCATTAATCTTTAGTTATGAGCTGCTTTGCCATTGTTAACTCTGAAAAACGCATATATTAGCTTCTTAAATACTTATTTAACCCACATTTACGGGACTGTAAACTGTGATACAATAATGTAGCTTAACTTCAGCGCCGGCATCCTATGTAGTTCGTGTAATACCGAACCACATGTTTAAATTTCGTTATTTTAATACACAAAATAAATCGACATTATTTTTTTTATATACAGTTTATGATATAGGTGTATGATGACTGCTCCAATTACGTCGTGACGTGAACAAGTGGGGGCGATAACGGCAACATGGCCTTGTTGCCATGGATGCCATTTCATAACCGTTTGATGAAACTGTCTTATTTTTGAAGGTCTGCTACAAAAATAATTGATCTTAATGTTTATAATACTTGTGTTTTTGTATTTCGTAAAAACTGAAAGCCATGAGCACAGTCTCATTATATATTGAACAGCCCTCGTAAATGACTTGAAGCAAAATGAAGGGAGACCATTTTCCTCATATTTGATCATAATCAGAATCTAATGTCTGGTGTGATTTTAATACCATCTTAGGATGCGTTTTTATAAAAAATCATTTTATTGCATTAAGTATTACTTATGCGCCATACAATTATATGTACAAGTATTTATATTAATATGTTGACTGCTTTCTCATACATTTAGTTAAATTATGCCAATTAGCGGTTTATTCTAACAAAAACGCATTGCTTGCTTTAAAAAAATGTAGATTGCAACACATTGCCAAATTTTAACTTAATTGTTTCGATAATTTTGAATTACGAAATATTAAATTGATTTATATGATCCGCAATTTTACCAATAAAATTAAGACGGACCTTCAGACCAGAACTACCAATGACTGGAAAAGCCAATCAAGTACTACATTAGTCTAAATCAGTAAAACTAACAGTTAAATCATACAACTCTTGGCTAAATCAGACATACGTAGACAGGTTATTAAATGTAGACATTTGTTCCATGAGCACTTAAGCCTCAGTGCAAAAACACGTCTATTTAGTTCAAACACAAAATAAATTAAACTGTTAAGCAAAAATCACTGAAAATTAAAGGAACACTTACGACGGAAAAATGACGTTGTGTAACAAAGCTAAACAAAAAAGAGAGCCGGTCGGAACCGGGTAATGCTCCCCGAATAGGTATTGGACACAGAGAAGTAGTTTGTCAAAAGCAGTTGTAAAATCCGACTTCAAATAACAAAGTGTTGGGCCAGACACGATTTTGCTGAAAGGTCATGCTGTGACCTTGGCCTTCAAGGTAGCAACCCAAATGTTGCACGCGACACATTGTCTCAATATGGTGATCATTCCTGTGAAATAGTTGTTAAATTCGACTTCAAATCACAAAGTTATGGGCCGGAAACTATTTTGCTGAATGGTCATGCTGTGACCTTGACCTTCAAGGTAGCGGTCCAAACGTTGCGTGCAAGACATCGTCTCAATATGTTGATCATTTCTGTGAAATATTTCGAAATCAGACTTCAAATAACAAAATTATGGACCGGAAACGATTTCGCTGCAAGGTCATGCTGTGACCTTGACCTTAAAGGTAGTGATCCAAATGTTGCGCACGACATGTTCTCACAATATGGTGATCATTCCTGTGAAATAGTTGTAAAATTCGACTTCAAATCACAAAGTAATGGGCCGGACACAATTTTGCTGCAAGGTCATGCTTTGACCTTGACCTTCAAGGTAGCGACCCAAATGTTGCGCGCAACACGTCATCTCAATATGGTGATTATTTCTGTGAAATATTTTTAAAATCCGACTTCAAATAACAAAGTTATGGGCCGGACACGAATGGGACGTACGGACTGACGGACGGACGGACGGACGGACAAGGCGGCGACTATATGCTCCCCCGAAATTTTTCGGGGAGCATAAAAATTCAGTTTTTTAATAAGCTTAAGTCGAACGGCAATAGCTGCAATTTCTTCTTAACTTAACTCGACCATTTTCATTTTTTTATTTTATATATATACATGTATATATATCTATGGCATATGACAAAACAACTTGAATATTAGCAGCATTCTGACTTAATACTACAAAAGTGACAACTATTTTATGTGATTTGCAGGGTGTCTAAATTCTTCTTTGGAGATAAAACGAAGAGTGAGGTTGGCACCAGCATCTCAAGGAAACACAGTTTCGACGACAATTCAGGATTTAGAAATATGTGTATATCATCTAACTGAAACCAAAGCGCCTTCTGCAATATATTTTACTAGTAACGATAACAATTGTGTCTTGGAAACAACCTCGGATGACAACGATAAGGTGGTCATTCAACATTGCCATGGGTTCTCAGTAAGTACACCAACAACAACCACAACGACGCCAACAATAACTACTACGACGCCAACATCAACTACTACGAAGACGACAACAACTACTGCGACGCCGACAACGACGACAACAACGACGATACCAACAACAACAACTACAACAACGACAACACTAACAACTATGTTGCCGCCAACATCAACTATAATGACGCAAACATCAAGTACAACGACGCCAACAATAACGACGCAAACAACAACATTTACGACAACCACAACAGAAACTACAACGCCAACAACAACGACGCCAACATCAACTACAACAACAACAACGTCGACGACACTAACATCATCAACAACGACACCAACAATAACGATAGCTATATCGACACAAACTACACAAAAACCCAAACTTTTCATTATGCCATGCATATGCTATACATTGAGAGAATGGGCCAATTTTACACAAGATGAAATTATAAAGTCACTGATAAAAAACCTGACCATTGACACATCTAATACTACATTGGCACTCAGTAAGCGGATATCTCGTTCAGATCCAAGAGCATCGTCAGCCACTATTGGCAGAGTTGCAAGTTCAATATGCATTGCTTTACTGTGTGTGATTGTACTTTCAGACTGTTTTCGACTATGTCGACACATTCAGACACTTAAGAAAAACAGAGTTTTACCAGACAAGAGGCGGGTATCTGACAACGAAAATGACGTTAATGGCTTGCCGCACATCTATAATAATAAATAGTTGAAGCAGACGCAAAATATCATTTTAGTTTGTAAATAGTTCGTTACATCGCTTTTAACTTCATACTATTGGTGTGAACTTTACGATGATTTTGTTTATGATATGTTACTTTGTATTGTATTATGTAACTTTGCTCCGTCTTACCTGTATGCTCAAAGCGTTGCTCCATATATACTTCTTTGTATTAAACTTGTATATGGTCCGCCTAGATACCTATATATTGCTTTGCTCCGCTCCCGCCAAACCAACTCTCTATAAATTTGCTCAACCTAAATTTCCTGCCGAAACTTCTCTATATAGAGTAGCACCCTCAACCTCAGATGCCCACCTTATTTTCCCGCCTCTTGATTGCATTAAATACTCTTTTAACCGCTTAGTATATAAGGAGCGACCGCATTGTTTTAGATACGAACACACTTTGGATTTATGATTGAACGACGTAATAAATGTTGTTAGAGTGAAGAACAAAAATAAAATAAGTTTAATTAGAAAGAGTATGTTTGTATTCTCACATAAGGATTCAATAAGAATAACAAAACCAGTTATACCGTTGGGGCAGCGTAGATAGTAAGGTATGCTACAACGATTGTTCATTTGGTTAATAGTTAAATAATAGTTTTGTTCATAATGATAGGCTTATTAAAATCAAATAATAAGAGGATCTTGCGTGGAATTTCTTACCCTTGTTTTGGTATGGGCTATTACAACGGGCTAACACATGGCTTTAAAAACACAAAGTACCACTAGGTGGGAACTCCGCTTAATCTACTGTTCTTTCGTTTTTTGTTTATGTTTATTCTGTCGTTATCTCCTCGCGATCAATGTAGAACACTGTAGATCTTGTTTTAATAACATTAGCTTATCAAGTTGACATGAGTAACGTATTTGTTTCAAATAGATTACATACTTTGTAAGCTCATTATAAGAACATAATATGTTATCATTTTAAATATTAAACTATTGCATTTTATGAAATGTACGTATATTGTTAAACAAAAAATCAGTATACTTAGCTTAGGGCTCTCTATTAACTGTATCTCTGTTCATAGAGAGCCCTGTTAATAGAGCCCTGCTTAGCTTGACTATGCTTTTAGGTTTGTCAAATAATAATTTGAGTGTATCCGCCTAAGTTCCTTATTAACAAACTCAATAATTAAAGTTTTGTTTATAAACACTTTTTGCGCATATGTATGTATTTGAAAGAACATTTTTTGAGTGTATTACTTTCCTTATAACCTTGTAACATACATCGTATGTACACCTTTTTAACTAGTTCACTTGTTTGCGTGTGCATAAACAGTGTTGTAAAAATATTCTGTTGTTGTATGTCACTATTATGTCATTAATTATATTAAACGAATCTTTATTTTTTCCTGTTGATTATGTTTAAATAGTCATGCTTTGCTGGACTGGGTTTTTGTGTGCATCACTTAACACCAAAACCATAGATATACCTTGTTACTTTTTCATTTTTACACTTAATGAAATATAGTATTAATATTCCCGGTGTTGTGCCAATGATTTTGCTTTTAAACATCCATTTATTAATTGTAAAAATAAATACGTAACAAGTTATGCCAATGAACACTTTTCCTGTGACATCTCTTTCCAAACTAGAGTTAATAAAAATAGTAATAAATCTGCAACATTAACTGCATACAGCTTTCATACATATTTTTGTAAACACATAGTTGTGATATGGGTGAACCTTAATACGTCCTACTCTTAGTTTGTTATTTTTACCGCCATATGTAGTGATTATTTTCCGTTGTTTATATCAATTGAACTGATGAAAGGGAAAGCCCTCAGGAAGCATAGCCTGCACGAGAAAACAGCAGCCTCGGTTTTATTGAAGCTGTTCATCAGTGGTAATGAATGATGCCACACCACTGACGCCCCCTAGCGCATGAGCAGAACTCCATTTTCAAATGTAAACAAATACATGTACACTCGATGATCTGAGGACCAGAAAAATATGACTACACAATGATGTAGTACGGGGCGAAAACTGAAAAGCGTTAAATGCACAAACAAAAGAAAAACATAGGGGTCTGTGAAGAAGATTTGAATTAAACTAACACTGTATTTTCCACTTACACTAGCCAGCACGAACCATCAATCGTTTTTACCTATTATTTTAGGGCGTTGTGAAGTGATGTACATGGTAAGATATGTGTTGAGGGTAAATTCCATGTCAATTTGACCTCCGTTAATGCATTAAGTAAACACGGCTCAGTGTGAAAGGTATGCCCTTTGCTCTGCTGGCCTGCGTAAACTCCATTGTTTTGGCTCATTATTGACTTATTACAAATTGTTGTTATGTTTTATTACTGAAGAATGATACTTTGAGGTAACATAACATTATTTTACTTATTCTATTTTAATATGATAGCTAGGTTTTTAACATGAAAAAAATATTATATAGATTTTAGTGGCACTCATTTCTGTTCAAAAACAATCGTAAGTTGGTTCGTGTGTTTGCGGTTGTTTACTCGGCAGTCGGATATTGAATTTTATCTCATAAAAGGTTTTTACATGCATAAATAATCAATATAAATGTTTAGTGCAGCGGTTTGAGTGAGTGCCTGTTAAACAGTCGGCTAGGGTTCGAATACAGCCTGAGGAAGTTTTCTTTTTGCTTCATTGTGTTTATTTTCTCACAAAACTAATTAAGTCGTGTTTTAGTGTCGTTATGTTTCATTTTTATATAATTTTCATTTTTGTCTTTTTATCTTTGTATCAATTGCATTGTGTAAATCGTAACAATAGTCAAAACTGTCCTAAACAGTAGTTCAAAATAAAAACGCGTCTGTCTGGAATTGAATCCAAAAAATTCGCGTGACAGCGCATCACCTTTACTACATCTGCAAATGATGATTGACGTCAAACCTACGCACTTATCTACCATAACGCTATACGATATTCCATAGGCGACCTGTTCAAAAGCAAATTTTGTTCGTTTATTTCTATATATATATTCGGCTGCATACGGAATATGCATGAGTGCCACTTCAAACCAAAATGACAATAACATCACCTCCAGCGTCGAATGTAACGCTCATTGTTAACACTGCCTGTAAATAAGTTGTTTACCTTCAAACTAACAACGCAACGGTGGTAGAATGTGTCTTTAATGTCAAATATAGCTTTGACCATGCTACCTCTCAATAGATGTTATTCCTGTGTCCCACTTTACACTGTTTGCAGAACCATGAGTTGAAATAATGAAAAGCTTGCTTACGTCGTTACGATAGCCCAGAACAAACCCTGGCGCTCATCTTCGGCTTGCTTTCTTCAGACCTAAAACGTTTTTCAGTTGTGCAAATACAAGCCTTCCTCAATTTGCTTTGAATATTGGCCATTAAGCGTGCGGTAAACATGAAATAATTGATGCAACGCATTTAACATTGTTTACTCATTCTTTCAACGTCAATGGAAAGTTGAACAGTCCATGGGCCTTATTTACATAATTGAATTTGAGGCGTTAAGAAGAATATCTGAAGTGCTTGTATACGTCTAGGGTTTCTACGTCGAACTATTTACATTTAGTAGCAGAAATGCAGGCGCGTAGTCAGGTATATGCTGGTACTCACGGGCCTACGCTTAAAAACAGAAAGGTCAATCCTCATCGGGTGAGAACATATTCGGTTGGATAAATAAGTATGTAAAAGTATCATTTTGCCAGTAATCGCGTGTACGCAGTATCCTCATAGCGTCCCTACAACGTCCACTCGACGTTCCCACAGCGTTCATGACGCTTCATGGTGCGCAAGCAGTTGCTGCAGCGTGTTCAACGCGCGCTCACGGCACGCTCACGGCAACTCCATTTTGCGAATAAAGTAATCTATTTTGACTTTTCGAAGCATTCATCATAGTATTTAACAGCTGTTAAAATGCTTAAAGTCATGCAGGATTTGCAACATATTTAGTAACACACCTATACTAAGTCGTGTACCTTGAATAGCTTTTACATGTATTATGGTGTGTTTAAGTTGATGATTTGTTTTGTTAAACAACTTATTTTTTAAAAAGAGAAAAAACTATGGTTAACCTCGAAGTGTTGTTAGTTTACTAAATTCGATAAATGGTTCCATTTGCATTTATTATAATATATATGGTTTAATATTTTTTTACATCTTATGAATATTTGACTTATCAAAATGCATTGCAAACGCCTACTCCAAATACATTGCACGGCGTCTTTACAGCGTGCACGCGGCGCGCCCTCAACGCGCCCACGGCGCTTTTGAAGACCTTACAGTGTTGCCACAGCCTTACCACAACCCGCTGTCTAACACGCTGTGCAAATGCCAAGTCGCGTCGTTTATTTTTAGCATACTCAAAATAAAGGCCGCCGCATGGCGTTTTAGGCGTGCGCTCACAGCACGCACGTAGCGTTGCTTGCGATTGCACAGCGAGTACCTCGGCGATCTGCAATGTTTTTGAACGCTGTAAGGACGCAACTCTGGTGTGACAGGAGTTTTGCATATGATCTTGTTTTCTCTTTCCTATCGAGAACAAGACAATGTATCGCCAATCATTGGTACTAGTTATTCCTTTAAGGTAAATGACAAGGCCACAATGATGTATTGTATGTTTGTATCATTTATTCATAATTGTATAATGAATAAAATAGAATTCAAACATAAGCTTCAGCTGTTTTCAGAAATACAAGCGTGGCACGTAGAAATTCTATTCAAACATCCATAGGTCGGTCAATCAACAAGTCTCAAAACAGGTCACCTAATATAGTTGTGTTTATTTTTATGTTCGCAATGTTTCTAATGAAGTCAGTCGAAGAAAGAAGTAACTTGGTCTTTTTTAATTAGTGTTCTTCATTCGCAAGGAAAACGGCATTGTAGTTTTAAGGAAAACGGACTACGTCGAAAATGGATAGTTTTTGGAAAAAAATATGTGTCATTATAGGTAAAGAATTACGTCGTTAATATACTACCTAAATACATTTATCATGAATTACAAATAACAAATAAATAAATATGATATTATTTAATATTTTATTAGGGGATTATTCTTGTATTTTATATAAATACGTGTATGCTAGTGGAATTTGCAAAAAGATCCCTGATGAGCTAGCATCCGATTTTTATGTAATTAAAGCGGTCCAATGTTATTACCTGTATCCACACTAATCACGCTTCATTAAATCACAGCGTGTTATGCGAAATATTCAAAATACATTAGATCGTATGAAAACATGTCGAAGGGAAGTCAAAATGAACTTAAGCATACACTTTGGGCGAGGCTTAGCCGACCTGAGGCTTAACATATAATACGTAAGTTTTGAGTAACCCGACCTTACCTAGAAAACATTAGAGTGTTCTCTTATTTTGAGCCAAACAGATTTTCATAGTCACAACATGATTACTGGGTTTCCGAAACCCACATTTTTTGTAACGATTTATCGTTAACAGGACTGAGATCTGTAGAATAATGTTGATTCATTAGTTTTGTTACTATGGATATTAATAATAAAAAAGTATTTAGTTTAGTGATGTATCGAGGATTTAAAGGGATTGCTCCGTTATGTCTACATGTATGTTCACTGTATGTTGAACACTAGTGGATCCACTTACGAAAGGCAAGTGAATATTTGTAATGCCTAAAACGCTGGATCTCCGCTTGTATTTCGCCCTCGAATGAATTTAAAAATAACTATACTTATTTCAACATGAAGACGTCATGCAAAGCACTTTTTTGTAAAGCAATTCCCCGACATCTATAATATACACAAGTTCATCTGCCCTTAATATTAAAAAGTGAGTGATTTTAAATCCATCATTTACTCGCCAGTAACCAAATAAAGCGCTATGGGCGTCAATAGTGTTTTTTCCATCAGATATATTTTTTGGGAAAACAAAATAACACTTAACAGACACAAAGTTCTGTTGGATTTCGACACATCTGTAGGGTATATTTTACAAATATTGCACGCATGATGTTAAGACCTCAAATCTGCCGTTTAATATTAATACTGCAAGTCACTCAAAACAAAATGATAAGGATTGTGTTGAGCTTAGAACAAAGATCACACATATCTAAGAATCATTTTAAAGATCTCAATTGGCTCCCCGTGCAAAAGAGAGTTGACCAAATAACAGTGTGTCATGTTTTTAAAATCAAACATGGGCTGGCCTCAGATTACATGTCGGAACATTTTGTGTCACAAGACAGTGTTCACTCTCACAACACCCGGTTCAGTAAAAGTGGTCGTTTTCTGATTCAAAGATCAAATCCCATGGCTTGAAGTCATTTGCTTACAATGGCTGTAAACTCTGAAATCAGCTGCCTTCGGACATAGGGCTATTAACAACCTTAGTCATTTTAAAAACAGTATTAAACAGCATTACATATCTGTGATATAACTATTCTATTGATCTGTAATTATTTTACACTACATACTGAATATGATCTCAAGTACCAGTTTTCTTTTTATTTAACCTGTGATTTTTTTTATTTAGTTTTTACTTCTTATGTATGATAGCAATTACAAATAATAACCATTTAACTCCCAAACATGTGATACTTTTAAGTATCTTAGATTCAAAGTGTTTTAAGGTTTTCTTTCTACTTAAGGTAACCTCTCTATGTAAACTACACTAATTGGGACCAAAATGGAAATAAGAGTTCGCTCTTTTTTGTGATATCCTTGAATAATTGTGGCTTGACATGGTATTATATAATATGTACTAAGGCACTGCCTCTTATCGGCCGTATGCGCTTTACTGTTTTTACCGTCAATATATCACATAACCTTAAAGACACTTATAAAAATAATTTACTGTTTTTACTGTTAATATATGTCATAACATAATCAACTCTTTTGATTTATTAATTGCTCATTTTTATATAATAAATATTATTTTAATCCTGCCTAAACCAATATGTCTGTTTCCTGCAACA
>Ga0224511_10001411_pt1 | contig 14456 bp, 3 predicted proteins | sample SF_May12_sed_USG_2_FD_169988 | JGI IMG/M metagenome (GOLD analysis project Ga0224511, IMG submission 169988) | Sediment microbial communities from San Francisco Bay, California, United States - SF_May12_sed_USGS_8_1 | ecosystem: Environmental > Aquatic > Marine > Sediment | place: USA...
AACATCAAAATATTCAAGTAAATTGTAGAATGTGTCTTTATGAACATCAACGATGTGCATAGATTTCTACGTAAAGAGCATCAGTTGTACATGTGGATATGCTTATCATAGTGATAAAACTCTCCAACAACTTTTAGACACGCAATTATTATGGGAGATAATTATTTCTTCCATTGATATTTGTTGCCGTGGAATGTTTGGCATTTCAATGCAGTTGCAAAGAACATCAATACATTATTAATAAGATTTTGCCTGCATTTCCATTGCGGTTTCTAAGCAATAGCATTCATTTGATAGTCGACGTAAATGCGGCCGTAAGCAGATAGTGACTGATGTACTATTTCAACATTGTTTTAGTTTTCCTACAGACCTTTGTTGCTTACTATGAGGATGTAATTGTACAAAATAATATTGACAAATGTATTCCCGGAAATGTGTTCATGTAGTATGGTACTACGAATGAATGAATGTTAACATTTGTTTGCCTTGAATGGAAGTAAGGATATAACTGTGGAAATATACATTTTTATAACTAAATGTACCCACACTGTTTGCGGTAATACTTCAACGACATTATAACAATTCAATACGTTAAAACAAAATCAAAACAAGAAAAAGCAAAAGAACTGTTTTTTGCCTCTATCGTTAATGTATCTGTATTATAACGTGAGCATACAACTCGCGTTTGATATTTGAATAGTATCCACCATAGTGTTAATCGTATATGTATGGCTTGTGTATATATTTTGTACATATAACTATGTTACCTGATTTTCGTATCATGTATTTGTAGGAATAAAAGTATAAGTATATCTTTATAACAAACATCTGACGTGCCTACCACATATTCTGCTTTGATACAATAGAACAAAGTCTAGATGAACAATGTGAGTGACACTTTGGTAGACTAATTGAGGTCCAAAACCGTATTGTTATAATTAAACAAAACAACACCTGACATTTAGCTTTACATAATAAAACGGCACTTTGTTTAATCACAGATTGATACGTGACTTTTTATATACCGAGGTATATAACACTGACTGATCGAACATTGACATCATGAATAAAGGTAGTTTTCTTCATGGTATTTTAGTTTTATCCCTTACAATAATGTCGCAAGAACGTCTTTTACATCAATATATTAAAAAGGCCTATACTAACAATGTATTGCTTTGTATGATATGTAACTTTTGTAAGGCGTACAACGTAATGTTGTAAGCATCTTATATATATCCATTATTTCATATTGTAACCACTTTTATTAATTACTTGGCTTCTCACTGTTAGGAGTCAATTAAAGTTCATATTGGGATGGTCGGATATAACGTTTCTAAAATACTGTGTCCATATGAAATGTGGAACGTGAAAAATCAGTTGACAGCTTCTCATAATGTATTTATGTAAGTGTATGTGCATCGAGTCTCCTTTGAAATATGTTATAATAATAAGAACCAGTCATATTAATGAAACATTATAAAATCTTCAATGTTTTGGCAATGTTTATTGATAACAGCGGAACAGATCTTGTGCAACGGGGCATTGAAATATGTTTAAAAGGATAGCTTAGTTTTCCTAAATTGTCTAAAAACGTATGTATTATAACACTTGCTTTTTAACTACAGCATCTTTGTTTCAGGAAGTTGGCTATTGTTTTTGTGGCATATATTACCTTCTCACCGTTTATAACAAAATTTAAAAATGTTTCTGTTTTGCCACAGGTAAGTGATAACAGTAATAATGTTTAAAAAGAAGCTATGCTCTTTTTTTGGTTTGCATAATAAATTATTCAGAAAACCTCTTCCTGAAAGAACCAGTGCCGAAAATGTGTGCATGAATTAAACATGCTTTGCCGGTATCTTTTGACCAAGATAAGACATATAAATAACGTGCTTTATACTTAAATTTTATTTTCATAGGTATTTAATGGCTCTTTGAGTCTTTCGTATACGATAATGCACAAACAATGGCCAATATATTGCATAATTGTTTTTTAACAATCGTAAAAATGCACTATCTAATCATTAAAGTTAAGCATGAGATCATGCGAAATGAGTGATTAGTACTACCATACCCAAATCAGTAAGATATATATAATAGACAATTGTCATTAAATGTTTTTTTTGCATAAAAATCTTTACTGGAAAATATAGTTCCGCTCATTTGCTACGGGTGCTTCAACTTTATTAAACCCGATGCGGCTATTTTCTCATGCAACCTAAGCTTTCTAAGGACGCGATCTCTCAGTATAATCGTTGTATTATGTTTTATAAATGTAGATATGACTGATTTGTAGTTTGCGTTCATATTGCTGTAAACAGACACGAAATAATTACATAAACATTTTATAACGATGAGAAGCTTTCAGGCTAACCTTTTTTAAAGTTCGTTCTTTGCTTCAAAGAACATCTGTTTAGCTGACATTAAAGACAGCATTTTATCGTTCACCATTAGCATGATGCAATATATCTTATAAAACAAGTATAATATGTTCACAAAATGAATATTTATAAGTGATTAAAGGCTTATTAGAACCAGCAAATTTTCCAGTACATTACATTGTGTACATAATATATAATTTTATAGTTTGAAAACACATTACATTTGTATAATATATATTGAAATATATATACTTTAACCTTAAAAGCAATGGAACAAAAATCGGTAGCGCAGTAAATATTTTATTATAATCAAGCAGTCTGCAAATTAGTATATGAGACCGAAGCCCGAGTCGAGTAAACGGCCGGTCGATCGATTAGAAGTGAATACAAAAAAACCGACTGGTCGATTATATTGTTGAAGTGAAATTTTAAACAAAGGAACAAATTATCAAAAATATTCATTGTGGAGTTATTTTTCCATACAAAACACAACCAAAATTAAAATTAGTGCAACTCAACGCATTTCTATAAAAAACTGTATGAATTATGACCACAACCAAAAATTTGCGCTATTTAAATTTCAGTCGGGCTATAGAAAATTATATTTGAAAAACCCGAAGGGCTATATTCGAAAATAATTAACGCGCAGACTGAATTAAGCCATTCTGATATGCCAAACATCTATTAATGTAGACTAGTTTCCGTACAATGTAGATCTTTGGGTGTTTTTTATCACGCTCACATATGATAATTGCACCTGCTGTTCAATACAACCTTATGAATACGCTTGCATATAGATCGTCCAGATCGTCCATTGTTTCATTGCACATGATGTTAACTGAAGCGAATACTTGGTTCACGAATATTAATGCCACCTTCATTATATTGTAATACATAGTAAGTGCCCACGGTAGAGAGCCAACACATTCGATATGTATTGTTCCACACTTTACATATGGACAGGATATTTTAGAAACCTTATATCCGACTATCCCAATATGAACTTTGGTTGACTCTTGACGGTGAGAAGCCAAGTTATTAATAAAAGTTGTTACCAGATATGATAATAGAACTATATCAGACGGTTGCCAGGTTTGATGAAGTAGAGTAATAAATACCATAGGTTACTAGACAAAGCATTTTTTGTGTCGTCCCTTGTGCTAGTTTTTGTACGGGCCATTTTGTCATGGTGCCTTTAAACATGACATATCTACATTGTTTGCAACATTCTTTGTTTGAACATCTCTTCAATTTATATTGTAAAGGCATGTTGATTATATACATGTTGATAACGTTCTAGATACATTTTGTTAGAAAAAAGTAAAAATGTACAACTTTCTTAGTCATGACGTCATCTTGTAACTATTCTGAGCGGTCAGGCAATGAACAACGTAGTGTATGTATGTAATATCACATGTTAATGACGTTCTAGATACACTTTGGTAGAAATAAATAATAATAAAGTACCACTTTGTTCGTCCTAACGTCATCTTGTGACTTTTCTGAGCGTTTAGATATTGTAGTAGATATAAAATATCAAATGTTAATCACAAATTTAACTAAATGTCTTTGATTATGTAAATTTAAACGCCTGATAGTGGCGTACATAACTCTAAAAATTAGCCTTTTATAATTGTGTTAAAGTATAGCTTAACTTCTTCATCTAGACATTCTACGACTGTATCAAAAACGATAAGAGTTGGGCATGTCATCACTGTTCATGAGAGAAACGTTTACTTAGTAATTTATTGTAAATGTATAAAAAATATAAGATTTCACTTTAAATAAGTAATGGCTTATCATATATCATATATTATATCGTCTATCGTCTATCGCGATTATTATCTGCATGTGTGTTCTATTTTAAATTTATATTATCATTGTAGTGCATGTGGTGTTGCGTTTCTTCTTTTCTCATCATTTAAAAGGTCCTTAAATTCTATACATTCCTTAGTAATAAATGCCAGTACGAGAAAAAATAATATCCAAAGTGGTTTCCCAATTGCAAAGTAATTACTTGTCTAATCTGTGATGGAATATTTTATCACTATGATAAGCATATGAACAACTGATGCTCTCTGTGTTAAAATCGGTGCACATCATTAAATGTTATGTGAGGCTTTTTCTGACATCTACTGTGTACGTGTGTATTAAATAGAAATAGAAAGCGACTTATATCAATAACAGATTGAAGGTTTTAGACAATTATAAATGATTTATAAAACCTAAATAATCAACGGAAAAAAGAAGTAATGCCCTGCATAGCAAACGTACAAATTTAAAGTTTGCGTCATAATATACAAAACATCGCTTATAGATAAAAAACAGATGCAGATGCGTGTCAAATCAAGTTTAATTAAGTAGTTCATAACTAGCTATGCCAAGCCATTTTTTAAAAAGCACTTTTTAAATTTCCGATTTTAGTAAGATTAAATATGATTCTTTAATTGAATATAAAACTTAACTCCAGTGAATTCCATAATTGTGATGAAGTTATAGCCTGTCAAACATGTACACCTTCAACCCCCGAAAATTTCACAGTTTTGAAAATGACCAAAAAGTCAACCCTTTTTAAGTTCTCATGCACAAATGCCAATTAAGCAGGGTTTCTGCTATTATTTCGTTCAAGGACATCTGAATGCAATATAAACAACTCATTTTATAGAAAAATAATAATTTGTTTTAAGGTTTAAATCATTTAAACATGAGCAACTAAATTGTCTTAAGATACAAAACAGAATTTTATATGTAAAACAAACCTTATTTAACTCATCAAAAACCAAGCATATTGTATGAAAACTACCCGTAGTGACTGGCGTTATGGGTTCACGTTATGAACGAAACATATTTCATATGTGTATAATACAAAGCGTAGCAAAGCTGAATAATTGTTAAGCAAAAACAAATATTCAGAAAAAATATAACACAAAAATAAAACTTTTGAAATATGAAAACAACAGGTTCTGCTGTTTATAACCGTTGTCGTGTATTTTGTGAGATTGCCTCTTTAAACAACTACATAAATATACATTATGAATACTTTACTCTTAAATGACGAACCTATAACAAATCAATTAAATTTAGAGTGCTAGGTGTACACTAGATTTTATTTATATATGTGTGTGTTGTACAGATGTCTGATTAGTTATAAACACGTCAAGTTAAATTGACACAAGATGCCAACAAAGAAAAAAATAACCTGGAAAATATTCGGCGACGCCAGCCGTGCGTTCAGTAAGCATTTGTGTTCGCGAACGACCGCGATCGTTCGGTAATTTAGCCAATCACAGCTCGCCAATTACCGAACGTTCGCGGTCGTTCGCGAACAAAACAGCTTACTGAACGCATGGCTGGTATCGAACCCGAGTTGTCGCGGCCAAAACAAAACCATTATATCCACTCGCCTATCAAAGTACACTGTGCTTGTTCATTTAATAAACTTACTCAATATTAATTTTCGTTTCTGGTGTTCGGGATGATATTTAAATAAATGTTATTTTGCATATGGAGTACGGGGCTGTACGTGTAAAATGACTCATTAATGGATTCAACACATTTTAATTTACCTAAAAACATCACTGGTATTAGTGTGATCGTCTGCGATCGATAAAATCTACTTACTTTTAATTTTCAACCAAACTATTATTTAGCAAAAAACAGCGTTTTCTTGAAATTCTGTGATACACAGACACTTTGACCTTTGCTGTAGCCCATAGGAAAAATATTTTTTTTTAAAAATATTATGTTTTAAGAGCGTGATCAACTGTTAAAATATGCACCTAAACTCAGCACTTTTAGGGTTGAATTTCGAAGCGTTTGAATATTCATGAGATGAAACAGGCGGCGCAACTCGTATTGGATTGGCATAGCTACCATAACTCTAAACTAAAATCAAAATGCGAGATTTAATTTGGGATATGACTGCTGTCAGGAAGTATGACAATTGACTAGATTGTTAAGTTTTTTTATGCAAATAGAAAATGGGAGTTAATTATTTGCCCTAAATTTAAAATCACTGTTCGGCATAAAATACACGTTGTAGTACATTTTTATATACTTGCACAAACGTATAAAGTAGATGAAAAGATTCTGTCCACATGATAGAAACATCTATTTGGCCATATTTTGGAGAGTTTTACATTTGATTACTTAGTAGCATTTTTATCACTTGAAGGTTTAAATAATTTCTGATCTTAGGGACAACTAAAATTGGTTAGAAAATAATAAAAATAGTGTACCAGACCAAACAATCAACGCTTTTGAATGAAGAAGTTTGTCCGGTTTATTTCTACAAATAGTTTTACAAAGAGAACCAAATTTGATAAATGATATGTTGTGACAACATCCTAACATATAAAGGCTAGAGCGCACCGACATGAGTGTTACAATGTGTACCTACATGTATGCCTTATCGTTGGAGAAATATTAATAATGCACAAAAATAGTGAACTTTGTCTGCATTTGAAAGACGAAGAAGAATTATGCCACGTGTAAGTGCTGTATTTGATTGTAATGGTATACGTTATAAAATCTTTCTTTAAATCAAACGTTACATCACTTACGTCGATCGAGCCTCCGCCATTCATCATCAATTAATATTAGGTGTGCTATGTTCTATTTCGTTCGTATACAGTTACGGATATTATCAATTTAGGTCTTTGCATTATCAGCTGGCATCTCTTTGTACTTTCTGCTGTTATTGAACCTCTTCAATTTTATGTTTCCATTATAACATAGATAATAATTACCCCACATGTTAACCCTTAACATCTGATTAAACCCTCTTAATAAATAATTGTTTAGCTGGGTGGCCGTCCATTCAGTTAGACTAATTTTGAATAAAATTTTCTGCAATAAACCGTAAAGGAATGGTGTGTACAAAATGAAGAAGATAATTCGCATAGATTACATAGTCAGTAGAATTAGTTATTTGAATGTTCTGTTTCGAAAGATCAGATATTATCTTAATGCTATATTTAATACTTACGTTTTAGGTACGCTGGGTTTAAATCTGCTGAAATACACGGACATGCATGGCTTTACAACCAGGTCAATTACAATAAAACAACAAAATATAAATTGAAGATATGTCAAAGAAATAATGTTGTAAACAATGTAGTCATGTTAAGTTAAAGGGCACCTCGACACGATGGCCCGTACAAAAATAAACACACAGAACAGCACAAAACATGCAGACCACCTAGACGCAACAACACATATATACTTTAAATAAAAAATAAAAAAAAGAATTGATGTTACAGTTATCTAGAACACGTATAACTCTATTACTCTACCCGAACAATTCAGTCGGCAAATAGAGATAGTGGGCTTAAGTACTTTTTGTCTTATAGTTTAACACAACTCTACAAATGGGGAGTCTTCGATCCTTTTATTTAAGTTGAAACATGATCGATTCCTCTCATTCGTTTTGAGAACACTTTACTCTCATTTATAACACATCTTTAAAAAGAATCGGATTGATAGCTTTTATTCATTATTTGTAAAGATAAGAAACTTTTTTATGATTTCCCTTCTCATTTACAGTAGCCTACAACTACAACAAGGTTTCAAATCCGACCAATACTATTTTCATCAGGAAAAACCTGGTGTGAAACTAAACATGGTATTTAAGTTGGTTTCAATCAAATACAGCACTAAGGAGTGGCATTTCCCCCCTCCTTCTTTGACATGATATTTTTATAGTGTTGACCTCTCGAACGAGATAGCGGGTGTACACAAGAAAGGATGAAAATCTTTTTAAGAGTTCTGACTGTTCTCATGTATGTTATATTATTCCTAACCATACAAAGTAAAATCACAAGAGAACGGACTGCGGTTTGGACTTGCTGTACTATCTTTAAAGGGTTAAAGTCACCAGAGCACGGTTTGGGCATTAACATGGGAAAAAATCTAAACTATCCCTAAAAGTCTAAATAACTGCGTAACAGAGCATAAACAATAGGTACCATGTGCTAGTTTTGAAGAAAAATGTGCACAAACCAGGACATTTCCTATATACCATTCATAATGAGGGGAAATCATTTTCTTGTCCACGGACACAAAAAGGATTTACCTGATATTACATGCATTTTTCATCTTTAAAAATATGTAGTCAAAATTTTTTTAGTGTCAGCCATTTTACATCACATTTCTTTGCTAAGACTCTTACCTTAATCATATTTTAAGATAAGTACTTTTCAACCTAATCTTCTGTGCTCTAGCTCCTTTAAAACATATTGACTCAGTTGTTGTAGAACGCAAACCATTAATTAATATACGCTGTTGCATATTGTTGCTACAGAGTAAATATGGGTCTTTATGTAGGTTGTTAATATAAATCAGAGATAAAAGGAAGTCCTGAGGTAGCATAGATTGGATGGGGAAATAGGAGCCTCTGTTTTATTTAAGCTCTTTCTCAACGGTCATGAACAAATACCAGAACGTTGACGCCATAAAACGTTTAAAGGGTTAAATACGAAAAAGATATAAACATAAGTTAACAAATATGGCCATCAATATAATTTATTGTTATGCAACGGTGATTTTATACCCTCCATTAAGATTCATTTAGTGTCCTTAATTAATGTACATCAAAATGAGTCACGGCCTTTAAAAAAGTTCATTAAATTGTTGTGTGTCTCTTACTTTCTCACTTTGCAACCGTCGTAATTGAATAGGTGTTTAATGTCGAATAGGCCAAACTATTATGTAATACATTAACACACTCTTGTGTTATAACAGAATATAATTAATTATGACAAGAGGCGGTCCATTGCTCCACTCCAGCTAGGTACACTGGTACATGTAGTCGTTGAAATGTTACAGAAATTAAATAATAACACTAGTAGTATAATTAAAAAGTATTGGCGTCTCAGTAATTAGTTGGTTAATAAAGGTGCATACAACAGTGCGTCAAAATTTCTCGATCCCTATATTAAATTCTTTATATCTGATTAATGCCATTTGCTTGTTGGTGTTTGGTGGTAAATCAACATAAGACCAATACCTGTACGCAGGACACCAGGCTTATTTCGTTTTAGAGATTACGTGATGTCCGCCTATGTTACAATCGTTAGATTTAAACCCTTATGAAAGTACAAACTGTTGAAGGAAAGTCTGGTTCAGTATTGAACAAACTAGGCATAGGAATTCTGCGATGCTGACTAATAAATAGTTTACTGGTTGAAATACATCCAGAAATATGAACCAAATAGGCCACTTAAAAGGCAATTATAAGAATTGATTTTTATAAAAAAGAAGTATTATTTGCTCATTAAATATTAAATAGCGATAGACAAAATATTCACGATTATATCGTTTGCCGTTTTTATTCGATATACTGCTTTTGTCCACCTATAGTGTTATAAGTTTTTAAGCCGTTAAAATAAAAAAATTCGACAGTTGACTCACAATGAAAAATACGAATTTACTATTAATTGTTTTTGCACTTGTAAAACTAAGACATACATTTGGTAGTCTTCATGTAACGTATAACATAACAAACAAACAAAGACTTCGGGACCGACTTGTATAAATGCGCGAGATCTGTGACGTCAAACTTGTATATTGGGGCCAAATACAAGCTCAAACGTTATGGAGTATGCGAACCGCTAGAATTCAGGTTTGCAGCATCAGACATAGACGACGACCATGTCTACCTGCTGAAGACATGTGTGAAGGAATATTTTCCGGAAAAGGTACATTTAAATCATAAATAAAACGAGAAAACTTGTTTAAAAGTTAAATAAACTTTTCCAGATCGCCATACATCTGAGTTTAATTTTTATACAAACTTTATCATTTAGTAGTGCATCATTTCAGAGGCTTGGAGAAGTTGATTGGATGACGCCTGTCTTGCTTGAACGTGGAACTAAAATCACCGTAAAGTTTAAAATTCTTTCGTCTTACTTGACATCTGGAGGGTGAGTATTGTTTCCAGTTAACAAATAGAAAAAAAGTTCCGCTCTTGCTCTAGGGGACGTCAGTGGTGTAGCATCTTTTATTACCACTGTCGCACAGTTGTAACAAAACCGAGGCTGTGTTTTCCCATGAAGTCGATTTATCCTACGGGCTTTCCTAGTTTCTTACTCCTATGCTTTTGAAAAGGTTACAAGCGCTGTTAATTGTCTGTGGATATATACAATAATATTGTGTTGACTGTGCCAGACGCAAAATTACTTCACATGGCATTATGCTATATATCTGAACATCGCGACCACGAATAGGCGTCTTCAAAGATGAGGTTCAAAGTGTTTTTAAGTTTCCAAATATATCGTGAATTAACCAGCACCTGAGTGAATAAGAAAAATTGTATAATATTTATCTTAGACAATGAAAATACATAATAATAACATTGATTGCTTTCTTGCAATTTACAGGTATTAGGTAGACTGATAGTTGCATGAATTTATAACTAACGTAAGTTTTAGGCATACTTATATATGTGCGAGTGTATCTTTGCTAACTACGCTCGCGATTATATTTTTATATAGACAAAAAGAAAACATTCAATGAATTTCCGTTAAAACAGGGTTATTATCGAAACTATGGTTCGATATTACCCCCACCCCGCCCCAGAAAATGTAACGCCCCTGGTCAAATCCTTGATCTTCCACTGATAACAACCTGAAATAATAATAATAATAATAATAATAATAATAATAATAATAATAATAATAATAATTAATAATAATAACACTTTCGCTTTTGTTGAAAATATATTCAATACCAACAAGCGATATGATTGCACTTGTACTGGTGTTCGTTCTCTGGTAATAAAAGATATAGAGAATACTCGGTAAGTGTTGAATATAGCTCAAGTTTATCCTGCAGGCTGAGAAAATCTAAAAGATTTTAGATTTTCGGGCCGAGCAGGATAAACTTGAGCTATATTCAACACTAATCCTAGTATTTTATTTATCTTACCATTTCAATGGTTAAAGCAGACTTTTGACATTTTTATATTTAAAAACGAGTATGTTCCGTACTTTGACATAACTAGTACGTTGGGTTATCTTGCTATTTTGTTTCGTCGCTATGGAAGCTTCTTTTATGTTGCATCAAACAGTCTTCAAAACCACTGCTTCAATCAGAAAAACTAAACATAATCGAGATATGGTCCCCTATTCAGTTATTCTTCTTATATTATTTGAGACTCAAAAATTATTTTTAAAATGTTTTTGTTTTAGGAATAAAACAATGAAAATTGTGTTATAAACTGTCCGACGTTGTCCGCCATTTAATGTTATGCAGTGATGATCGCAAAGTTTGACGACGGTTATACTGCAGAACTTCATTATTGAATTAAATAGCAGACATGATTTTTGTCTACAACATGTTTAAAGAATATTTAAAGCATCAAACATATAGGAGAGAAAAGCGAGTCAAACCCTCGGAAAATAACACACGAAACAACTAACAGGCGTTGACCCAATACATTACGCGTGCGATATTCATTTAACACCCGTCGAATAAAGCTCAGTTTATTCGATGGTTATTTTATACAGCTAATGCAGCCCTGGTGGTAGGATAAATATATTAGTCAGCTCAAGATTATAATTGTTCTTACTGCTGTCCTGGCTTCATTGAACATAATGCCAAAACAGTTCATAGCTATCAATTTTTATTTTATAAATAAGCAAACTTTAACAAATACTAATTGAAGTTGTAACACTAATAATGTTCTTTCTTATTCAGGCTATCATTCAATATAGGGAACGAAATGTATACTGTTTTCCACATGAGAACGCGTCTTTCAAACATGAATACAGTGATATTCAATCGTCGAAGTAGCAGCGGCTGGGGACAGGAAGTCCAAAAACGCCCTCGTAATCCAATACAAGTGGGAAAAGAGTACACCCTACGCCTAGAGATCCAGGGCAACATTATCAAGGTATTAACATGTTTAATCTGGCTGAATATTACTTCATGGACCCTTAAACGTATGATACATATATAAGGATTTAGAAAGGACCTGTCTTTAAATTAGTCTATAAGCCGGACGCCCGAATCGATAAATCGGTCTGTCGGTCTATTAGAAATGTATATGCACTAGCCCGACCAGTCGATTGAATAGTGTGGGTTGCAAGTGTAGAACCATCCATTCGAGCTATTAAATTTGAATTCGGGCAACAGAAAATTTCATCTGAATATACCGAATCCTGAATATATTTAGCGTGCAGACTGCAAAGGGCACATATATTATTCTTACTATATACACATTTAGTATATATGTACACTTACATGTAACAACTCTGTAATGTAACTCTTTTGTTTTGACAGTTCGCCTTTGAATCTGTTTTTTCAACATTTTTGACATTTGCATTTACAATTCTATCGTAATGAAAATACATGCGATTTTCCGATTTAAAGTCGGGGTAAAATAAGCGTTGAAATCATTTTAAAACAGTGATTTTTAACATTTATTAAGGTTGTTAAATGCCAAATTCATTGCTATGCGAACTAGTATTAGATTCCATCCCATTAAAACCAATAGTTTGTCTTTTTTTGGAAGAGAGGAAGATTTTAATCAAATCACATTTAAAAAAATGATTTTAACAAGATCATGTTAAGAAGTATTAAAAATACACTACATGTGGTTTTACTAAACACACTCAGTTTCATGCGGAAACTTGACTTTTACAATCGTTCATTTGCAATAATGTATAATACATGTAAATGTATTTGACTAAACGTTATAATAGAAAAATGTTATGTATTATTTTACAGACGTATATCAACGACGAGTTTATCCACGACTTCCAGTATGACATACCGCTCTCGGAAGGCAGCTTGTTCAAAGTGAAAGTTCAAAACAGTAACACAGCAGCAGTACAAACCTCGTATATAGAGATGTGCAAAGAATAGATCGCACAGCAAAATTAATGTGAACAGTTATCACGATAAGACGGACACAAAATATTTTAATTCGGGTTATGCGAATGGAAGCGAACCTTATAATCGTAATAATATTTTTATGCCTAGCATCTACGTCAAAAACTATGTTGACGGCTAACAAAAGGGGTTGCTTTGTTTGATAAGTGTTCACTTACTTTAAGTTAAACAGGTTTTGTAAGATTTAGCAGATATATATAACAAAACTAACATCAGATCATTCTTTATTAAAAATACTTCTCAAACGTTTAAATAACAAAATTAATACATTAACGTGTTTTGACGTGGATGTTTAACTTAAACTACAATGTTTAAAAGTGAAAAACATTGACTTGATTTATAACTGTACTTTGCTGACAAAATGATCCTGTTGTGTGCTACATATTGCTGTAAGTATAGCACTGGCAAAATTAATAATTGATTTTAACGTTCATTCATTATAATAACAACGTGGTTATGACATCATTAAATTCCACTTTTTCCTTCTATTTTAGAAAAAAACACATTCAGTCAATTTTTGGAAAGCAGCGTAAGCAGTCATACCTTATTTATAATCTTTGTATATATTTTAGTTGCCTAGAGTTGCATAATTAATACTATTTTGCAGTATAATAAATTTCCTTCTCGAACTCGATACCTTATCAGGAAGGAAGGAAGTGATGCTATGGTTTTAATAATAATAACTTTACCTTTTTTTAGCTCACCAGAGCACAAATGCTTAGGGTGAGCTATTGTGACCGGCCGTAGTCCGACGTCCGTCGTCGTGCGGCGTGCGCCGTGTGTCAACTTTTTTACTTAAACATATTTTCTCCTCTGAAACCGCTCATTTGATTTTAACCAAACTTCACAGGAATTGTCTCTAGGTGTTCATTTACCAAAGTTGTTCAAACCGTTCCAGTTGGTTGCATAAGTAGGTCACGGGGTCAAAAATAGGTTTTCAAAATGCAATTTTCAAAAAATCTTATCTTGAACCGCTAATGGGAATTTGAACAAAATCAACATTAATGGTCCCTAGGTAGTCCCCTACCAAAATTGTTCTGATTGTTCTGATTGGTTGCATAAGTAGGTCACGGGGTTAAAATAGGTTTTCCAAAATGCAACTTTCAAAAAACTTTTTGTCTGAAACTACAAGGCCCAGAGCTTTCATATTTGTCTTGTTTTTGAGAGAGAGAGGGAGGGAGG
>Ga0224511_10001412_pt1 | contig 14455 bp, 9 predicted proteins | sample SF_May12_sed_USG_2_FD_169988 | JGI IMG/M metagenome (GOLD analysis project Ga0224511, IMG submission 169988) | Sediment microbial communities from San Francisco Bay, California, United States - SF_May12_sed_USGS_8_1 | ecosystem: Environmental > Aquatic > Marine > Sediment | place: USA...
CAAACCAAGTTTCATGGTCCCTGCCTGGGTAATGATAATTTGCTGGGCATATCTCTAACCTTTAGTCATAACTCGCACTGACAACTGCGGTTAGTGCCATCAAATTACCTTCTATCTGTCTGGATGTGTTAACATTCTTGTGTAACAAGCTAAATTTCATTGTTTTCTTTTCACATGAGTATAAAATCTCTCAAACTTTAGTAAGTTTAGCCAGAAAATTGAATACACTAGAGCGAAATGGACCGGCTGCGGTGGCCACATAGGGAGAGCATAACTCATAACTCTGGTGAAAGCAAAGGGAGAGCTTAACTCATAACTCCAGTTAAAGCAAAGGGAGAGCATAACTCATAACTCTGGTTAAAGCAAAGGGAGAGCATAACTCATGACTCTGGTTAAAGCAAAGGAAGAGCATAACTCATAACTTATAACTTAAACTTTTTATAACTCTAAAACTTTTTTGGTGATCCCCTGTAGTTCGAGTTATCCAAGTTTCGCTGTATTTCTTGTCGGACAGTTTAAAAACTTTACAGTGGAAAGTCGTTGGAAAGATGGCGGATCTGTATGAAGGTCTGCGGTACGCTGGTACCCTGTGGCACAAGATGACAGCTCCGTGACAGTTTGCCTCAGAGTGCCTAGCTTTGCCGCAGGGATATTACCTCGCTGATGCGAATCTCATACGATCCCACGTTGCCCTAAAAGTATCTGACCCAGTAACTTAGCTACGGGAGGAGACCATACGCAATAAAAACCAAATGTGCGCAACAATAGGCTGGTGGCATAGGGGTATCAACTCGTACACAGGATTTTTCAGCAACACTTTCTGTTCACCCAGCAAGGAATAAGTACCTGACTCTCTTCAGGTCTGGGGAAGGTGAAGTCGGTGAGAAAAAGGAGTGGCACCCTACCTTAGAAACAGTCACTTCCTCACACGTCCATTGGCTAAGGGATCGACCTTTCACCTTAATGTCAAACTGGTTTTACACTTACAGGGTTCTTCCCATATGGATGTGTCCGCAGGTGGAGATATTAATGAGCAGGTGAAGCGAGTCATATCCGCCCATAAAACCATGGATGGTATAAGTATTAATGAGATTAAACAGACTCTGAGTCACCTAAGCAGTGTCGATGTTATGTAAGTATGATGATGTGATGATTGTGATACTGCTGAAGGCAGATTTCTCATGACCTGTGATTGTCACGGTGACATTGTATGGTACTCGGGTGGTTTCCTCTTGTCCTCTTCGTCTTGCTGTCCGATCTCAAAATACAAAAGTCGCAGTAAATCTAGAAGAGGAGCCCACTGCATCAGTCTAGATGTAGTTTTGTTGGTTCTGTCAAAATAAAGTTCTTCACGCGTGCAGTCCTCATTGTTCTATAGGCACACTACGAATGCATGGATTTTTGAGCTATGCAACAAATTACTTGGGGAAAATTGGCATCACAATTACGGTTTTCCAGCTAAAAGCTAGTAGATACGGATCAATATGGGTGAGCACAGTGGAAAAAATCAGTGCTGATTATTTCTGAGGGTTGGAAGCATGGAGTTAGAGGGTAACCCTATGGTTGCAAGTCACCCAAAACCTACATAAATATATAAATTGTCCTATCATGCCAATATTTCTACATGGTATAACACATCTCCAACTGTTGTGTTTGCAGAAACGCGATTAATTTCCTGAGCGGAGAAGGTCATATCTATTCAACCATTGACGATGATCACTACAAGGCTACCGAGGATCTCAAGTGATTACATATCTTTAGAGACTATTGTTAACTGGTTTATTGTTAATCTATTTCTGTGTATATAACTCTGCGCCGAAGTTAAGACCTCACGCTGTCTGCTGAGTATTTGCCAAACTGACCGACCGACTGAAAGTGCTGGCTTTGAATTTTGTAAATTTATTGTTTATATAACTTTTTCTGATAAACCGGACAGTAAAAATCATCTTAGCATGTAATATGAGGAATGTTAAACGTGAGGAATTCAAAAGAAATAAAAGCAAATTATGACATTGATATTATTTAAAATAAATCTTAACAGTTGCATCTAGATGAAAACACTGAGATCACAAACAACTGCATAAAGGTTAAGCATGATTGCCATACATATTGTGATTCTACCTTATCTTGGCTGAAGATTTTATCAAATGTTCGATTTGAAATCACAATGTGTATTCAAACAGCCACGAGTTAAGATTTGACTTGTAAAGACCAGAAAAGAAGCCAAATTGAAACATGACCCATGATAGCAATGGATGCACTGAAGCTCACAGTGATTCCAGTAGGAGATGGGCAGACCACATTGAAAGAAACTTGCACGTCTGCTAAAGGCAATAGACCAGGGCCGAGGGAGACCACAGTGGGTAACCAGGTTTAGGACACTATGGAGAAGACGTTCATACCAGTCTGACCGGCATTGGCACTATTATCATGAGTTGCAGTGCACCAATTGCAATGAAATTTGGATTATCATCGCTCATGTGTTTTAGTTCTAAAAGCCATTTTCTGGTCAGTGCATGACATATATTCACATGTAGCTGCCTGAATATACGTTCAGACTTTAAACTGGATAGGCTACCATTTACTATCCAATGCTACATTAAATGTACCAACTCAGTTCTGAATGACACCAGAAAGCAGGATGCAGGGCAGTATCAGTATACGTCTTACTCCACAGGGCTTTTATCCAGCCAGTCAGTCCAGTGACCATGGTGTCGGGAGGGTGAAGCTGTTTTATCATACGGTTTATTTCTGGGAGGTTGTGCTGCTTTGTTGTAACCCATAAGCTTATCATACAGTTGCTTAGCGAGATATGGAAACTCCGCTGCTATATTGTGGTATTCGCACGGGTCTTGTTTGACGTTAAACAGACAGTACGGATCTCTAAATGTACAGGATGTAGCGTTAAACCGGCTGCCGCAGTCAATGTATGGCCGCTGCCGAGCTGTCGCGCTCAAATACTCCTGCTCAGGAAACCAACCATTCATTCTATTGGTACAACAGGAATAGCCGACAACCTATAATTAACAATGGTGTTCGTTATACGAAGTCACAGCACTATGGGAACAAAATTCATCACTGTAAAAGTTGTCTTGTTTATGAACGACATATGGATTTTGCGTGTACACATCTGAGCTAGGTATATATCTACGGAGAATGGAAGTTATCAATGCACCTAGAGATACACCCAAAAACCAAATTACCAAGTTACTTCCCCATCCATTTGGCAGATTGCCTAAGCCTGAGGTTAGCATATATGTTACCTGGCAATACTAATTACAAAATAAAATAGTTCTTATATTATTTACAATTCAGAAGTAAAAATCCTTTGACTTCATATTTTATGCGTTCTTTGGTGAACAAACCCTATGAATTTTATATGCTGCTAAAGTTAGTTGTGCAGAATGGCGTTCCTATCCGTATAAATGAAAGGCAGTTTCCTAACTTGGTAACAACCTTTGGCAATTCACACTTACCACAAGTTTGTAGTCACCCCGTCGAATGGCTCCAGAGTCATTCCAGAAGTTATGGACGACTTCTTCCCTGACCTCAGGTGCGTTCAAAGTCAATGTGGCCCATTGGTCTACACCGTAATAATCAGCAGCTGGGGGTTTCTCTCCTATAACGTTATGGAGAAGAGCTAGGTTGCGATTTATTATCTTCTTTTACCTCAAAGCATCACCAAGCCTATGCCTCATTTCCAAGATGACTCACATTGGGTGCAAGCCTTTCAAACCGTTTTTGCCTAACACCCGCCCTGAAAGTGGAATCACAGCGCCGGCGTTCTAACTCTTAACTCTCGCCGTAGGTAATTTCTTTAAAGTACTCAACAAAATTTTGTTACTACAATTCATGAAAGAAATACCTTGCAAAGTAATTAGTAGTAAGTTTATGGTTATGCTCAAATCATAGACACATAGAAATTACATATTTATGAAGTTCAACCAGATCCATTTGTGTACACATCACCCGCCGAAACTCAGTTACTTGTTAGAAGTGAAAGGTAGATAGTCTACAACCGTGGAGTGATATTGATATTGATATTTTCGCAGATTCGTACTTCCATGTTTTACCGTGGTGATTTGAACCCACACATAAAGACTGCGATAGAATTGCATAGAGTCATATGGTCATAGACTCACCAATAGCCGCCATAAGCGTGGGCAGCCAATCAGAGACATGCATGAGATTAGTTAGAGTCACACCTCTCCTCTTCACTAGTGGACTATGTAGAAATGACACTGCCCTTACTCCTCCTTCCCACATAGTAAACTTACAGCCTCTGCAAACACAAGTGATATTCGTTTTCGTGGAAATCTACGAAAAAGTAGTGAAAACAGCTGAATCGACAATGGTGAGACTTTGGTGAATCTCTTCCCTGGCCTGATGTTATATTAAGTAAAACACTGTTTATTTAGGAAGATAAAATGAAATCCTGTAATTGTTCTCCCAAGATAGGAACAATGGGGACGCTTATGGTCAGATAGTTATCATTGTAAAGCCCAGTACCGTATAATAACGGATGGGAAACACCAGATAATGGGAGACAAGGAGAACAAACCCCTGACACTGCTCAGGAAGGTGGATATGGTCCCCCTGTTTATACTCCACACTATTATCCACATCCTCAAGAACCATTCAGAAGACAAGGTTTTTGGTCACATAACATAAAACTAACCTAACACTGCGGGTGGGGGGTGGGGGTGGAGTTTGCTGCCTGGTGTAATCGGGAGACTTAATCAAAACGCAAAATCGAATTTAGGCTGGATGTATACCCTTCCTGTCTTCAGTTGATGTCTCTGGAATTGAAGCCCGTGCTGTATATAAGTCGCGCACCACTCTCATCACCCCGAGCCTGAGCTTGGAAACATTGGTTGAGGGGATTTTGTGAGTACTGTAAGATATCAAAATATTTACTGACCGGAGAGGGAAGTTGGAGGCGTAGTTCAATGAGAACCCATCCACAGGCCCTCCGTTGTCGGTAGTAAACACAATGATCGTGTTGTTATACATGCCACTGGCTTTCAAAGCAGCTGTTAAATTGCCAATACTATCATCCAGTACTGACAGCATAGCTGCAAAACAGTAGACAGTGTGATAGGCTCAGATATGGTATAATATTGTATACTTTACTACTCAAAATCTTAACAGCATTCTAACGATCTAGACTCTAATGAATACTATAAAACAGGTCTCATGCTAAGTGATCCAGTCTTTATTTAATCAGCAAATAATATAGTTGTCCATAACAAAATCTGCGATATACTTCTGAAATAGATATTGGGACAGCGTGAGAAAAGACACAGGTTTCAAAAAGGCATAAAAACTTCAGTTGTCACCTTATAGTGGGCAAAGAATATGGGACACGCTTACAAAGTCACTACAAAACTTTCTATATGTTTATCTTTATCTATTTCTGTTAATGAAATTTGATGTGATTTATTCTATGACAGGAAAATAAAAGGCTTGAGTTTTTGAGATACATACATGTAATACATGTAATACTAAACTTTTTTGTGGAGAGGCCAATCAAGATCTCACGAGACTGATATTTCGACACACTGAGGGTCCGACAAATATTACCAACACTTTGCTTTTAAAATCATGTCACATTTTACAACTTTATGGAATATATAGCTGAGCATTAAATAAACATATAATGCGTAAACTTTTTGTGTTACTGGAAGAACGCAATCAGACAATATTAAAAAACCTCTATTTAGTTTCAAGTTTCTGATTACACCACCAACCTGCATATCTACGCCGGCCATCGTGTTTAATGAATTTAAACTTATCCAGGTATTCTTGTGGAGCTTTCAGTGGCTGGGGCTCAATTCCGTTATGCACAGCTTGATGTGCCAAATACAGGAAGAAAGGCTGTAACATTGAATTCACATGCTGAAAACTATTTTCTAAACAAACTTTTCCTAAGCTGGAAACTATTAGGCCTGTGTAGAGGAACACCTCAATGGATAGAGGCTCAAGGTTGAAAGATCCTGAGTTGAATTCCTGTAGCCATGCTGAGCACCCACAATGAAAACGAGCTCCTTACATAATTCCTAGCTCCTATCGCTCCAACAAGGATCAGGCCAACGTATGAAATAAGAAAGGCCCAGTCCCCAAGTAGAACAACAAGTGAGATAAATGTGTATAAAATCAAGCCTGTGTGAGGTGATAAAGTTTGCTTCCCTGTTCACGGGGAGAGTTGGTCAGCTCAGCAGTGAATTATGGACAGATGTCCTTCCCGTCACCACTATTGATTTTTTTTCTAGGATTCTAATGCATCATTGGCTGAACACAAGTCAAGCATTCTAATCGTTAAGCCACGACTACGCCTTTTCATCCTTTATGGCTACGCAATGGGCCTATTGGTAAGACCCAGAACATCAGAAGTAAGTTTAGATCTTACGATATATGATACAATACGTTATGATGAGGATTTCTTCCTCAATAATCAGCAAAAGTGTTATTTATGAGTTAACAAGTGAAATGGGACTAGGAGCAACACCAAAAAGTCAGTGACTAGTAGTTTGGTGGCTCCTGCAATCTTGAGCCAAGTGCTCTAGCCACTGAGCTATCCCGTTAACCCAAGGAGTAGTGTCAACGTACCCGTGACTGATCGTGCTGCATGATAAGGTCCACTGCCCGATTACCAAACAGTTCAGTCCCATAACTGCCATTATAATTATCAGCAACTTTCATATTCTCCCAGAAATCCAGACCCAGAGATCCTTGCTAGAAAAAATAAAGACTACATGTATTCCCGGTCATCCAAGTTTTTTTGTGACATAGGGGTAAGGTGCTTAAATTATAGTCCACTTGGCGTCCGGTCCGCCTCGAACCGGACACCAAGACAGACGTCCGACCCCCCAAAAAGTGGAGTGTGAAAGCCTCGTCCGATCTGTCTCAGACACACCCGCGGACGCTCTCCCAGGCGTCCGAGCGTTTGCCTCCCGGAGACAAAATGCGTCCAACTCATCAAATTGTTTTCCGCCGAATACCTAACAACACTTCCTCGTTTCCAGTTTGGTACTAGGAGAGGTTGAAAGCTTAAATTTATTTGATTTCACTTCAATATTCACTCAAAAACAGCACGGAGTTGCACTGAGAAAAGAGGCAACTTACAGGGAAAGAATTTATTAGCTGATAAACTTTCTTTTGAATTATGATCGAAAACCGTTACAGCTTCCGAAAACACAACTTTCTCACCATTGATTGGCTCCAAAGTGATCCGGGATTGGGTATCCGAGGAATCCATCTGGAGTGTAAAAAGGTCCTCAGATTCAGACGTCAGACCGAAACAGGACTGCATCCAGTGCGAGGCAGACCGGACGCAAAGTGAACATAGAAAACTACCTTTAGAAGCAGGGTGGGGCGGGGTAGAGTGATGGCCTATTGGAGGTCATGAGGGCCATCACCAATAGGACTAAATTTATTTTGGTATAAAGTCGAGTCTTGTTTGTGATAGAATCTTTGGAGGAAAAATTAAAAAATAATCTATCTGGGATACCTACCCCGCCGCCATTGTTATGGGAAAAGTAATCCGTTTTATCTGACCAGAACCCAAAGTGACTGTCAAATCCTCTATAGGTCGGCGTGTAATATCTGGTGTGCAGGCCCAAGTGCCACTAAAATATAAAATGTTGATATGTATTTATACATACGTGATCATTGGCTACATCTTTGTGGCTGAAATAGTCCGTTTTACCAGTCCAAAATCCAAAGTGTGAGTCAAAGCCACGAAACGTTGGTGTGTACAGTGCTTTGTGAAAACCTAGGTGCCACTAAAAAATTGGGGTCTAATGTCACCTGACAACAAAGACACATTCGAAAAGAATAGATTAATGGTTGACGATTTCAATCTTTGGGGCTGGACACACACAGGTGCGTGAATTCCCTCAGAATCTCGGGCTGGTCATTTCGCGTCAGGGTGATCGGGCCCTACCTGAGAGCTTCAGCCTTGCAAAAATGGCATTGGATGTCAGCTTTATATTGATCCGTAACAAATATCACTGGGTTGCTCAAGGATAGACAATCTCATTTGTGACTCTCAATAACCGCAGTTAATCACATTTCAGTATCAATGGAAGGTGTCGCCAGACCCGCAGATCACATGCTAACCGGCTTCCAGCCCGTGTCAACACTTCATCAAAGGAATCCCTCGGTGTAAATACCATTGATATGAATACATGGATGGGTAATCGGCGATCTCAAGGTTTGACACACTGATTCAATTCTGTTGTCACAAATAAACAAACTATGCAGGAATAGCTACAATTATACCATGACACGACTCATAAGTTGCCTTTTCTTTATGTCAAAGGGTAAACAATATATCAACATCCGATTCACAGAGTTGTCTACCCTTTTCACAAAATTCATAGCGGGTCCAGTGAAACTGTTCCGTTTTGATGGCGTTTGAACTCAATGCTCGGGGTCTTGTACTGCGGACTCATTGCCAACCTATTTACGTATTCAGATCAGTGATGAACACCATATAATCAAGTGGGAGACCCTTTATGGTCAATTTGACACAGTAACTCATCCCTCGGTCACTCACCTTGCCAACCATGTGTGTACTATAATCAAGCTTCTTTAGCATCTGAGGTAATAAAGTTTCATTTAGGCCGAGTCCGAATGGCTCTCCAGGGAAAATAACTCCATCTTGGAGGCCCAGTTGCATTGGATGACGCCCTGCAGAATAATTTTCAAGTATCGTTTTATTTCAAGAACCAGATAGACTTAAAAATTGAAGCGACTATGAAAACTTGAGTATTTAGGATTCTCTTGAAAGATATAAGCCTGCTACTTCTCAAATTAGAAATGGGATTTTAAAGAAACAGGGGGATTGAAATTAAGTGAATGGTAATCGACCATAACAAACCACTTGAGAAAAACAGCACTAATGAACAGCTACTCCCTGTACAGAGTGTAAAGTCTGCACCCTAGCTGGCATAGAGGCTCGGCGCTCAGGAAAGAATTGAGGTTAGATGTCCCCACCATTGCTATTTCGGGGATTTGAGCCTACAACGCACTGTGCACAAGCCGCACCGCACCTTCTAGCCACTAAGCCACCGCTGCTCCATCAAGTCACAGCACATTATCAGGAAAAGTTTATGACACCTATCTCATCTTAGTCTGATTGTGACGCAGATAGAGGTATGTCCCACCTGTGAGCAGTGCGGCGCGGGAAGGCGTACATATCATAGGTGTATAGTAATTATCTAAAATGATGCCTCCTTTAGCTAAAGAGTCGATATGAGGAGTGGGAATCTCATCTCCTCCATGGAAACCACAGTCAGTATAACCCTGAATAATAATATACAGTTATTGCTATACTCCCTATAGCGAGATAGCTCAGTGGTGGAGCGCTGGGCTCACAATGTGAAAGCCTGAGTTTGAATCCCCATCATGACAGGCTCCCCTTGCGAGTGTGAGCTCTTCACTTCAATTCTAGCTCAAAACAAGAACACACCTCACTATGAGGTAGAGTGTTGATGCTGACTCGCTCGATGTGGTCCATGCTAAAACTTGACTACTGAAAAAACAGTATCTAGCCTCGCAGCTTCACCATAACAATGAGAAAAAATTCCAATGTCCGTCTGCGGTGTCCTGCATTTGGCAGCTCCCCATGAAGGGATAGCCATTTCTGTCGCTATCTTATCCTATCTTTGTCAGAATCGCTTGTCCAACCTCCATTTCTATATCTCGAACTTGCGGTTCCATGAGTGTCATGAGAAAAATAGCAGGCATATGACTGGCAAGGCTAGTTATTACTAATAATTGATTATTGGTAAGTTTTAGCCGTCTTTATGAAATCAAACAAGATTTGGACAGTAACACTAAGATGAAAATTATAATTCGATTACATTTTGCCATTCAAGGCCTTAGTATTTATGGTTTCATACAACTCGGGTGATTGAAAAAGAAACAGTGGGCTTTTTAATGAAGTGAGTGCCTGGCGAAGAAGATTATGCTTCCCAGTTTATGGTGATCCATCTATGCTAGCGCAACTTACCAAGTCATCAGCCACCACAATGACAATATTCGGTTTCTTTGCATTGACGCTGACCAGCGCAGTTAACAGGAAAAGCGCTACCCTCATCTAAAACGAGACACACACACTGTTTCACTGAATGAAGAAACATGGTAGCTAATCTGGTGTAAAGCTAGCACTATGCAAAATAAGTTGAACGGTACATTGCGCTGGTATATGGATAACCAGCATTCAATAAGTCAACGATAGTGCATGCAAGATTGCTAAAGTATAGTGATAGAAGACAAACTACGTAATTCATTCGTTATAGCGGTTTGTGTGACTGACTGACTCATTGTAACTCGGTCAGTCCGTGAGGCTTGACCAAATTGAGTGATGCTGCAAAGAACAACAAGAGAACGGACCCCGTGCGGAGCAAGTATAGACTACAGAAAGTAACTGATTCAATTGAAGCTAGTTACCCAAGCAATAGATGAGCACGATGATATGGATCACACTCTTAGTCACTGTCAGTACTCAGTAAGTGTGTGTCTCTACTACTATCTAGTCAGGACTCAAGCCAAGGCTGGAGTAGACTGGGAATAGGTCTAGCCTAAGGCTAAACTCAGTAGGCTAGTGTCTGGAGTCCATTCTATGCTCTATACTCTTGTGGGATAAGTAGTCTAGACTCTGTATACTCTACCAGTATGACATGATGAGTTTGAGCATCACTAACACTATCAGTATGAGTAGGCTATCGGTATCACTCGCTCAGTCAGTCTGAGTCTCACTCACTCACTCACTGACTCACTCAGTCAGTCAGTTAGTTAGAGTTACGTTAGTGAGGTTAGTAATTTAGTATCACTATCAGTACCTATTCAGTATTCACAAATCACAATAACTAGGCCACAACTGTGAGTTTTACCATATGTGAAACCAGCTTTTGCTCTCGGTCTCTTCTTCAGTCTAAACTAAAGTAAACGGTTACAGCAGAAACAATAACTGCTATAGTTCTATCATCTCTTTTCTCTATCGACCAATTGCTTGCTTGCGATTGTAGTCAAGTAGCATCAAATAACGCCAATCAGTTCTAGCTGTCGTCCTTCACATATACAGCCCGCGAATATTAAAGCCTCTAATTCGGTGATAGAGAACAACTCCAAATATTGACAACTCTAAGCACTGTTTTCTCTGCTTTTGTCACTCTTTTAATCCCTCAATTTTAGGACTTGGATCGTGTGAGTTTTTGAAGCTTTGTAAATGCTCATAAAATGTAAGACTGTTGTCCGCACTAATGCATTACATGTATCTATAAAATGCAAACATTTTACAATTTTAACGCACAATTTTGTTTCAGCTGGATTTTTAATATTCGTATATGGTGAGTCGTTTACCCTCCTATATTACACTCTTTAAATGACACCAGATTTCATTAAAGAGACCGCAGAATCCAGTTAGTTGGATAAAATTTGATATGGGATTCCAAGTCCTTTGAAAGTCCATGTCCACCGGCAATAGCAAGCAAACTGGGCTGATTTATTGGAACCAGCGACATCGCCTGGTCAAAAGGCTGGGTCCCTGACTGGCTGATTTCAGAAATTATACAACAGTCGCTACCACCTCAAATTTTGCATTTTTATCACTGCTTACACCCACTCTTTCGTTCCACATTTGCAATGTTCTAGGGCCAAGGCCATAATCTCTCAGAGGGCATTGACTGGCAATACATCTGGGTAGATTTTAACTGCAAGCATATGTCGTGTTTATGATGAAATTGCATTGCAATGGACATAATTTACGTTAGTGGAGTGTAATTATGTGTATCAATCAAAATCTTTTTTACATTTCTACAAGTTCCTCACAGGATGGGATATAGCATTCCATAAAACGATTATGGTTATGTACATAATACATCATGCGTTCTTTCACATTATGGGCCGAATATTTCTGTATTATCATGTTCAAAATCTAGAAACATGTATAAGCAACAGCACACACTGAAAACCAAAACTGACCATACAGAATTGACCAAGTTCGAATAAACTACGATATACATTTTGATGATCAGGCATTTCGGACTGATTTTTCACAACTAAATCGGAAAGATTTTCTCTTGCAGTCAATTGTGTCCGATGAAGACTGTTTCATGGTTTGGCTTTGATGACATTCTTCCAGGAAGCTCTGTCTGTCCCACTATAGATATAAACTGCTGCCTCAGGCGCCTGGTTTGAGTTCGGAGTTCGGAGTTCTCCTTTCCCTGGTAGTCAGCCATGACTAGAGACCCCAGCCCATCCTTAGATAACTCGTTAAATCGCAACTCGATTCACCATGGCCTGTTTTGACAATCTAACCCAAAACAGTCCACTCATGTGCCTCCAAGTTTACTCTGAGAAGAAGCCTGAAGTTTAGGGCATCCATTAAAATGACATGTGCCCCGGTATAGAACAACATAGGAAAAAAAGGAAAAAATTGGTTGCTATATGGGTCAGAGGACGCTCAGAAATTTTGGCGGAGAGGCAGGAGTCGGTATAGGAACCTAACTGGCAAATAAATCTCTCCTGAATGAGTCAGTGTGCGATATCCGAATCCGCAGACCCTTGAGTCGTCAACTTGAGTGACGGCGATGGGAGGTATCATCATTTGCCTTGGTGAGAGGCGGTTCATCTGTAAGCCACAACGTGACACATGGCGCCAGATATTTCTATGCTTTTTATTACTTTGACGAGTGTCAAGTGGTACGGCGGGCTGAGACAAACATGGAGTTATTACATGGTAAAAGTGAACAATGATTGATGAGCTGAGCTCTGTCTAGCGACACACATAGTCTAACTAAAACATTGCAGAGAATACCGTTACTTGGCCTGACTATGGAAGGAGGTGGGAGAGTGTTGTATATTCATGTTTGTTCCACGATCCGGGATCGACCAAGCTATGTAATGTCAAAGCAGTCAAATTGATTGTATCTAACTGTACATCACAAGCACTTGCAGCCTCACTATTGGAATATATTTCACTGCATATAAAAGTAACATTGTAAGTTGCATTACCCACTGCCAAGGCCACTGCCAAGGAAAAGGTGAAAAGAAGAAGGAAGTGATAGTTTAGTGGATAGTGTACAGGGCCTTGAATCTGGATCCTAGTTCAATTACCGGTTCAGGCAAAAAACTTTCACATCACCGTCGTCGGTTTCGGACCCCGATGCTAAATAAAGGAGGCTCTTGCATAAAGTTCTGTTTTCTCTAATTATATACTTTGGGAAGCACTGAGTCAGAGAATTAAGACTCAGTATAGGCCAGTTTCTGCGACCCCTGACACTTATTGGGACACAAAAGAAGAATATGCCGGAATCCTGGTTTTCCCAATTGGTTCCTTTGGGTCATGAAACATTCACTAAATGCATACAGATTCATCTGTGATTTAAACCTTGTTTTGCTGTTGTCCCTATATTAGATGGAATATCCTTTAAATTGAGTTTTCCAAAAGATCAAGTCAGTGGCCACCTAATTGGAAAAAAATATTATGCAATATTTGTTTTCATCATTTTATTTTAATGGATAACTTAGATACGGCCATAAAATTCAACCTTGTAGGTAGTAGAAAAGTAATTGTCATCTTAGGGGTATAAATGATATAAATTGGTACGGTAATTATGTGAGTAACTTGAAACCCATTCTCACAGTGAGTGCTCGGGTGAGACTTTCGGACTTTAACAGTGTATCTTTGTATCTAAAGCCATGCAAGCACTCTAGCCAATGAGCTATCCCGGTGTAGAACCTTAATTTTGAGAAACCGTCCCTTTATTACGTTCGATTTAAGAGATTGTCTTCACTATACCAATCATTTAGGCTAGGAATTGTAAACTTGGAATGGAAATGAAAGTCAAAGAGGAAGTCACATATATATGTCAGTTGTTGCCTTCGTAATGGTTCCGACCCTGGTTCACCGATGAGATATTGATGGGACCCTTCAGGCTTTCAGTCATCAAGTACAATGGTTCAACTCTGTGATTTTGCATCTTATTACCATATTATTTAGACTCATAGGTGATGGCAAATCACACCTATAGGCCTATACGAGGATTCTCATTAAAAAACCTCGTCATAGTGTGATAAAAAACGGAAGGAAGGGATATGCAAATCATCAAGTGCCATGCACGGATATAGAGATGCCCTGGACCACTCCTGACCTTTGGGACCAATCAGCGTTTTAGATAGAGTTGAATTTGGTTGTTAACAAATGACTGATAGAAAGCACAACATCCTCATTGAGCCCTAATAGAATTTCGATTTTATATGATGGGATAATTTTCCATCATCCCTCAGGCGCAGTCTCAGAAATGGTGATGATGGTGATGGTGATGATGGTGACTCTGTTTATGTCTATGTGGACATTGATGTGATGGGGTCAGGATAGCTGCTCAGTTTGTGTGTGTGTGTGTGTGTGAGAGAGAGAGAGAGAGAGAGAGAGAGAGAGAGAGAG
>Ga0224511_10001413_pt1 | contig 14454 bp, 6 predicted proteins | sample SF_May12_sed_USG_2_FD_169988 | JGI IMG/M metagenome (GOLD analysis project Ga0224511, IMG submission 169988) | Sediment microbial communities from San Francisco Bay, California, United States - SF_May12_sed_USGS_8_1 | ecosystem: Environmental > Aquatic > Marine > Sediment | place: USA...
GTCTGTGGACTTTGTCAACCGGGGGAGGGGGTAGAAAGTGTTGACGCTGAGCAAAAGACCCTCATTACATATCAAATTTTACTTTGTATCTTCTGCATTTTCGTGTGTTTACATATCCTTGACTGTCAAACAACTGTGCCTCACTAGACAATCAATAACCTACGGTTAAACACTACGCTTTATTGATTTTTATCTAAACAAGATTATTTCTCTTTATAAGTCATGATAACCGGAGAAAAGCATACTATGTGTAATGAAAGTCTATGACAGTTAACTATTTTATATTGATGTACGAAGTCATTTTTAATTTTACTAACCTCATACTTTTTGTAGCTGACCCAATATAGTAAAACATTGGGCAGTCACGTGACGTAGTTTAAAGCAATGGGAAAAATGGACATATTTTAGAGGTGTGATATGTGTGTATATGTTATATGTTATTTTGAATATACACGTCGTTTCTCGACCGGTGGCAGTTCGAGCTAAATTTGGTTCGAGCTAAATTTGGCCGAAAAAATAAGAATAAGTGATCTAGCAAGGTGCGCATCGAAGGGAACTCCGTTATATTTATAAACCGGGAGGCCTTCCATGACCAGAGGACGCGCGTATTTGTTTCACGTTTTTCTAACGACAACGAGGAACTAGAATTATTCTATCGATAATGATTATCTGTCAGATACTGCTGTTTATTGTTATTTTTATGTTGGGTGTTAAAATCCACAAAGACTGGGATAGGAGCTTTAATATAAAACACTCAACTTAAGTAGACTAAGCTGAATAGCCAGATTTTTTTTATTCGTTTAGGAATAAACATGTGTTTACTGGTCGTCGTTTATATCAGGAACAACAAACCTTGTATAAGCGTGTGCTCCAGTGTGTCGTAGCCATGTATAATGTTCGAATAAAGCTCTGATCTACATTCCCCGACATCGAGTGCCTGTAAAACAGTATAAAATCAAACAGCATTTTATTGACAGTGGAAACATTGTCTAAATAATTTTATCTGGAAAAGCAAAGACTTTCTGCCATTGTTTAAGATAAATCATTTGTAATATTGTTTAAACAAATCTTTACCAAGATCGCTTTTAAATATAGCGCAACAGTTAAGTTCATTCGATAGAGCAAGTCGTAATCTGACAGTCAGGGTTCGAACACCACTGAGAGCGACATACGTTCTGTTTGATAACTGATAAAAGACCATGCGCTTAGTCTGATTCATTTGCGCCTCACAGCTCGGTCATGTGAGAAAGCATTAGTCGCTTGCGGATAAATACGGTTAGTACTTGTGAACAGAGAAACGCTGATTAATGAACTGGCCGCCGTGATATTTTCTAGTTACTGTTGGCATAAAAAGGTATTAAATCAAGCAAAACCATAAAACTATTACTTACGAATATGGTGATCAAGCAGAGTTTTACAATGTTTATGACTAGACCAACGCAATGCGGAAGGCTCAACCACATCGATGACTTGTAAAATTTTAGCGGCACAAAAAAGACCAGACGTAGCAAAAACGCGAACCAGCAGTGACAGTTTCTTTTCTGCGGTTGTTCACCATTACCGTCAACACCACTGCCTCCTGGTTCGACCTACGTAAAACAGAAAAAAATGTGCGCATACATTATCTAACTAAATATATGTTTTCTCATCTCAGCTCGTTTCAAATGTTAATGATCTTGTCCAATAAATGTTGAATAAGTGTGAGGTTTGCTATATAGCGGAAAACTTTTTTAAACCCCCAATGAAAGTCATTGACCGTACCAAGGCGGTAACTTGACACTTTTTGGAGAATCTTTTAAGATATTATAAAACACACACAATAGTATTTTTTCTGATTGTCTGTTGCGTCTTAGTGTTCTGCGTGTTTTGTGTTGTTCTGTGTGTGTGTTTTTGTACGGGCCATATTGTCATGGTGCCCTTAAACTTGGCATGTTTACATTGTTTACAACATTCTTTCTTTGAACATTTCTTCAGTTTATATTAGTAATAACCTGCGTTTGTTAAAACCATCTGATTTAAAAAAGAAAACTATTTTTATTGAATGATTTAACTATATATTCATCTAATGTTAAGTAATATTTTTTAAAATAAAACTAAAAGTATATTAAAAAAAATTACCGTTACTTTCTCATCAGGTTCATCATTAAAACTCGCAGAATGATCGAGTTCAGCGTAAGGTACCTGCGTGATAGTTATCATTTTAACATCATGTAAAAAACTTTCAAAACGCTTTTAATCCTAAACATATAACATTACAATCAGTTTGCTCTAGATTTAATGAATGTATAACAGTAGCTTTACATATAATATATTTCACTGTTATTGCTTATGTCCATTGTTGTGGTATAAATTTGTCTTTATTTTAAATCCTTTGCGAAAACTATGTATGTGTTTTCTGTACAATTTTGAAATCGTCGTCTTGAGTTTATTTGCATCACCCATATATAGATTCAGTTTCCTTTGTTCTTCGCAAATTATATTTAAGCAACATAATGTGTGCCGTTTTTGCCGGACTCATTGAATTAAAAATAAACGTCTCGTATTTAATTATATTGTAGTGTCAGAACGTTAGTTTATAGATTATGATTTAAACAGAATATTCAAAAGTACATGTATTAAAACAAAAATTACTTACTTTTTTATGTTTAGGTTGTTTAGCCATATTTAAGACGAATGCTTGCAACCGAAAGGTATGGAAAGCTATTTAAACATAAAGATATCATTTATCGCATGAACTCTTAAAGATATCATATAGACCACAATTTTAAAAGCAAACAGTAAATATATCGCAATCATCCCCAATGTAAACATATCGTATAACAGTGAAATACGTATAAACATTTGTATTAAAATGTATTATTATTATAAACATATGTATGTGATTCAAATATACAATCATATATGAATAATGTAAAGATAAAGTACACAAAAAGCATGCGATCTTTTAGCTGACAATTATGTAAATAGTTATGGTGATGGTTTAGCAAGTTATCGTAAACATTATAATAGGCAAAACACTGAACTGTTGAAGAGTATGTCTAATACTAAAACTATATATAAATACGGCTTTAGTTGGCAAGAAACGCTTTTCTCAGATATCAGCTAGATATTGAACAACACACGCACACTTTATTGCAATTAAAGCATTCCTAACGCGGATTAGACATTAAATGGTTTATGCGAAGTATAAAAAGTTAATTACAACTAAAAGTGGATATGTCTAATCTTTTTACCAAACACTTTGTAAACACCGTACTAAAATTGTTAGTTTACGTCAAACAGAAAGAAAATAAAATCTAAACATAATAATATTTAAACAGAAAAAGTAAACACCGTATGTGCCAAAATATAGGTGAAGCCTTTTACTTATTTGTTTGTTGATCATGTATATATAACATTGGACGTAACTATAACGATATGTCGACTTCCGGTTAAAGACTCTTTTCAGAATTAGGTTTTCTGCTTAAATGTTTTGGCATAAATTTATTTTAGAGGTCCTCTTCCTTTTGTTTCCACATTATGATTTTTAATAATGCAGATACATTTTTGGCATAAAATAACTCACATCAGATGCATAGTTCTAGACATTCCATCATTTATAAATAAACAAACAGTAAGAGTAAACAGACCGAGTAATAAGAGCCATGCTTCAAATGGAGAACATGTCATCACAATTTAAACCGCAGGCTGTAAAAGACGAAACACATCAATTGTACACGTCAATACCATCCGCAACAAACTCAAGAAAAAAAACGAAAAAAAACCCAGATATGACGTATATTTGTAGTGTTGTAATGTTTATACAGTATAAATTAATGACTCTTTTTCCGTATATCTTAATCCAATTTAAATGTAACAAGAGCAATCAATGAATGTCTTCTGTTATCGCATAGCTTATTTTTTGCAGAAAACCATGTTTGTGATTGGGAGAACTACAGATGTGTGCATTTATAAATTAGCATACATCACTATTGAGGGAAGTGTAGTTGTCCGATAACCGATATCTGATATCGCATGTAATATGTGTTTCAGCAAATGTCACCTAAACTAAGATACCTTACTTAATATGAACACTTTATGAACACCTCATACAATGTGACGACCTGTGTCTGTTAAACGATAAAATTGTATAAGGGTGATTAACCCTTCTGGTACGTATACTTCGGGTGGGTTTGGACCGTACGAAGTACACAAAGGGCCACTACGCAAACATACTGTATTGTCGTAGGCAGACCAATATATTTACATTTAAAAAACTATATAAAGAAAAACCACAAACGTCACGCAAATAAACCTCGCCCGCCCGTTTTATATCCGAACTTGCTTATTGTTTGTAAAGTGTCCCTGAGGACCAGAAAAATATGACTACACAATGATGTAGTACGGGGCGATTTTTTTCAGCCGCCACACAGTTCGGTCCTGAATCGAGTTCTTCTTATTTTATCTAAAATTTGGTTGTTAATGTTGAAGTATCTATGTCGTACTTTTTATGTGTCGAAGTATAGTTTTCGGTCCCGAAGTGGCGTTTTCTTCATAAAATCAAATGGTTAAGTTGAACCGCTGTTTCTCAGTATTGCACCTATCAAACCAGACCGTGGTGGTTGAGCTTTGCCACGATTGCGTCACAAAAGAATGTAGCTTCACACCAATCTCGAATTTGAGTGATCGACTTAATTATTATTGGATATGGTACAAAAGCTAACGTTTTAAGCAATCATCGTTAGAGGGGATTTGGATCAGTGGTAAAACAATCGACTGCCGACCCAGGGATTGCTAGTTCGATCCCCCCTCACTCCAACTAAAATTTCTAAAAAAGGAGATATGTACTGGTTCATCCCAGGAAAAATGCTCCCGTGTATCAGTACTTTACACTGGGTATGTTAAAGAACCTGGTTTGTCATGTGTGGTGGGCGCTCCAGTATCTTGCACGTTGTGCCACTAATAGTAACTAACAATATGTATACTCCGACGCCAAATAGGCAAAGCTCGAGTGCGTCGCTAAACAAAAGCAATACCCCCTGTCATATATATGTCTACATAAAAGACGATAAAATACTTTAATTATTTTATTTATTTACGTATTTTATTGTTTATTTTATATTCTCCAATGAACAAAATAAGTAATGGTAAAAGGATGCTTGAAGTTAAGCATTGATATTTTGCCAAAATGTTTCGCTCCCCATAATGTCCAATTGGTTATCTCGAACCATTCTTATGTCGAAGTATTTTTTTGGGTCCCGACCACTTCGACATAACGCAGTTCAGCTGTAATATCTATGTGAACACAACACCATAACAGTAATTACGCGCATATTGTAAATTTGAAGATTATTTTCAGAACAATATTGTATATACTACAGCAAATGTACTAAAAAGTACCCGCAAACATGAATTTGGCATTTACTATTTATTACGAACAATCGTACAGTTCTTGTATTTGCCCCGTGACAAGCGAAGTCGATTTCATTAGATCAACTTTGAGTGGACAAAAACCTTAGCGATCAGGTTGAAAGACTATTTTGTAAGTTTTTACATACGGAAATTAGTTATATAATCAATTTAGACACCAAAACTATGATCAGTTTTTTTCTCTGTCGGGTGTAAAGATTCACGTGTCGTGTATCGGGTGTGTAAGCAATAAAAATATGGTAGTGTTATTGTTTATATGAATGACGTGGCGCACTTTTTATTTCATTTTTCCGTATTTTCGCTGAACTCACTTTTTTATTTGCATATTCATATCGTCACGTGATACTACTTGTTATTTGTCATATTAACGAGACACGTGAACAGCGAACGTATACATGGGTGACACAGAACTCGATGACTTTGACACCCTAGACTGGTCAAATTGCGACCTATTAGGCGAGATTCATAGAAAAAACTTTTAAACGAACTTTTTGAACTCGTTTAAAAATCCTCCCTAACGGTACATCTTAAAAATAGCTTGACCTCAAATCTCCTGGCCACGCCCCTTCCTCAGATCATGAATGAAGCGACAAAATGTCCTGTCCCAAATGTTACTACAACTGACAAAAATTATTTCCCCCGTGTTATTTTTGGAAAATTAAAAATTGATGTCAATTCATTTATTAAAGCACACAAAAAAAGAAACGCAGTAAAATGTACCAAACATGATAAAGAAAGGTTATCAGTAATGTTCAAAGATGGTAATAGAAGAACAAGAGAGATGTCAGATTGATAGAGAATTGCCCTCTGCATCGACCGCATCAGTAAGACCTTGTTTAACTTTATATTAGCGTAAGTACTGTCAATGGCACGGACTATTAGTCCGTTTACAGTGAAGGTCCAACCAAGCCCTAGCTGCTAAGACATGTCAATTGAAAATAATCAAGGGCTGGAAAACAAGTTAAAGGCCTCAGTGACAGTCACTTCGGATGATGAAGACATGATGTTGAAGAACGGGGCGCTCGGACAATTCTTTCCCCTGAGTCGCTTCAATTCTTACTGTTCTATTTCTTGCAAAACCAGGTTTCTTGGGCTTAGGGGGCAGGGATGAACACAGGAAGATAAAATATTGAATTTTAGTGTTAGTCGCTGACTGAAAAGGTTATAATAAAACACATTTGATAATAATTCTTCATTTTTTCTAATACTAGTAAGAGTCCAACAATATTTTTCTAATTATTAACATGAACATTTTCTGTTATATTTATACAAGGGCGATAAATACATGACAAAATCAATTTTGAAAATTGGTTTTGAAATTTGTCCATGTCTTTCCTTCACCTTATATCAAGACGTTAAAATTCCAATGATCACACTAAGTTTTCAAACTATTGGCAATCATAGTAACCCATGTGTAAGAAACAATATTTACAACAATACAATCAATTACATTTAAAAATGTATCGTTAAAAGAATAGTTACCATTGTTTGAAGATTATTCCGTATCAAGATAAAAAAGCAATAATATGTATAACAACATTTTATCTTTAACAAAGACAGCAAGCCACAAATTACACCCGATTGAAAAAATCTGGTATGTCAGAACATTGTTTTTAATTAAAACTTGGACAACATCTTTTTTCAGGAACTTTCAATGGGAGCAAACATGCCCACATCGGTCTGATATCGGGTGGACGTAGGCATGTCGACAAGGGTTTGCCGATATAGGCCCGGTATCTGTACGCGAATGTACACATTTGACAAATATAATTATAACGCATTCACGAATGTGAAACTTATTTATCAAATATGTGTGCTCGCAGCTATATTGCACTTATATTTGACATATTCATATGTAGGGGAAAATGTTCAATTGGGACTGTAGGGATATCGGCTATCGGATATTGGGTTAGTATATCGGTATAATGTCGGCGTCATGCTGGCATTTCATCGGTTTGACGATATCGACCCGATGTCGCGCCGTGTTGCACCCCGATGTCGGGTCGACATAGAATGCCGATGTCGGGGCGATATGAGTTTGTATTTCGGCCCGTCATCGGACTGATATATAATGTCTGCTGGGAAACTTATGAAGACAGCAGTAGACAAGTCAGAAATCAGCAACAAACTGATAACCAACCCATTCGTAAGCAATACATGTGTCACCACATTGTTCAAAGCTGGTGTGCCACCTCATAAAATCATCCAAGTGACTGGACACAAATAATTCTCTATGAATCTTTTCTCTCTTTTTTTTGTCATTTTCTTTTGATGTTCCCATCGCATGCTGTTTTAGCACTGACAGGTTTGATATCGAAATAAAAATTTACATAACGCGCTTTCTCCCAGCATATAAATGTAATTGAAAATTTTGAAGACATTCCCAACCAAATTCACAATGTTGATATGCACGTGACGACTAATTCGACCAAGTTGTAGTTGTAATCAAATTCACAGTCCTTTTTGCACTTTCAGGCAGGGCATTCCATTGGAAATGTCACTGGAAATCTGCTCCGTTGCGCTTTTATGCAATACACATTCATATCATGTGACGACCTTAGCAACGGCGTTTGTTTCACTTTCGTTAAAACAGGTTTTTAACGAAACCGATTATTGTGATGCTGAAGTCGACGGACGGGCGTGCTTCAACCTTTGGTTTCCGGTCAAATACATAGATTAGTTTTAGTCGATTGACGCCAAACTTGTTGTGTTGGAAGCTCATATAATGCGGCAGCTTGGGATGGCTAACCAGGTGTCAGTGATAAAGGTCAATAATACTGTTGCTAAGAATATAAAATAAATTGAAGAGATGTTCAAATAAAGAATGTTGTAAACAATGTAGATATGTCAAGTTTAAGGGCACCATGACAAAATGGCCCGTAAAAAAACTAGCACACAGAACGACACAAGAACACGTACAACACCATGACGCAACAGCCATTGCTTTATACCCTTATAATCGGTCAGAAATCGAGCAATATCTTAAGTACATGTATACTAAATAAATTACCATTGCAAAAAATTGCAAACTTTTGTTACAAATATTGTGTGTTTTGGACAGAAACAACACCAGCAACAACAATAACAATAACAACATCATCATCAACAACAAAATAAACAATTAAATATAAAAACCATATCCGCATCCGGGAATTGAACCCGGGACCGCTCGCACCCAAAGCAGATGCGTTACCTCTGCACCACCGAGTCAGCTGAGAATTGAAAGCCGAATTTACGGGCCACACATTTTCAACAAATTCATTTTTTCTGTGTTTTTTACATTCATGGAGAACTATATTTGACAGATTCTTATATTTACGGGAGAAGGTTTCACTGCTTAAAATGGTTAAAATGTAAGATGCAAACAATTCTGACCTAAAAGATACAGTCATATCGTCTTTAACCTAATAGTATAAAAGAGTATGTATTTTTAAAGATTAATTACCACTTTTAATTATTTCATTTTTTTGCACAAGATTGAACAGTGTGTATGATTTTTCATATTAACAGTGGGGGATCTTTCCCGTTCGGGAAATCAGGAGATTCCCCATTTTACTTTCCCGATTGGGAAAAAAATGTCAAAATCTTTCCCGTTCGGGAAATAAAATGATCATTTTTTAAATAACTCAGCATTATGCCCGGCGGATAAATATGTATTAACGATTGCTAGGACGAATGCACCGGCCGCATCTTAAATGAATTATCTAGGATTTCACCTATTGGATTTTTGTAAAATTGAATAGTTTTTGAGATATTTGTTTTCAAAGTTGGCTCTTTTCTTGCTCAGCCAGGTATTTTTACCACTTTCCCGTTTTGGACAGCAGGTTTCCCGAACAGAAAAGTTAAAATAAATGGCAAGCAAACCTCTGCATAGACAATTTGTGAAAACTTGTGGAACACAATGAATGGAAAGTTGGAAATAGTACCAGCATTCATGATGTTTTTACAACTTGTTTACATTACAGCATTTTAGTAGACATTTAGTATCTTTGTCACTGCGGTGCTCAATTAATTTCATAATTATGTGCACCACTTTTAATTCGGCTTGTATTTATATGCGTGTATGTCATAACAGTTCAGGAATATACACTTGCATTTAAGTGAGCACTTGTATTGTTCAGCATTCTCTGGTGAATTTCGATGAAAATTTGGGTGTACCACTGTAAAATTAAAAGTCACATAAGGCCAAAACAGCTTGTGTTTAGGGCAACGGTCTTAAAAACTTTAGGTAGGGTCGGCTCTGTTTGTTTAAGAATTGAAACCTCAATTATAAAGACCCTGTCGAAAAAAACGGTATTTTCGTAAAAACAAGTCCAGGGTCGGCCGGTTCCGATAGGTAGGGTCAGGTTGCCCGAAACACAGGATTTTTAGGGCTAATTCAAATAATTCTATTGTACCAATTGACGACTATAATTACATTTTTCTTACTCTAAACATAAGTCTTATGTAAGAAATAATATTTCAGATTTAGTTTCTTATTTATTTATGTGCATGCCATCTGAGCATACAACATGTAAATCAATTAAGAACAAATATCAATGGAGTCAATCATTTAAGGCTATAGATAATATATGATGATTTGCGTTCGCGTAAAGGTGCGCTTTAAAAATAGCATATTAGGTTAGGTTAGAGATAACTACCAAAAATGTATCAATTTTGGAATCTATTTGCATTATTGTTTGCGAGTTAATTTTAATACTAATCATTTAAAATCACTCAATTTTGTCGGATGTACGATCAAGCGCACATTTTAAAATTGTAATTTTACAACTTATGTTTAAAGAATGCTGTCCATTGGTTTACAATTTTGGCATCACAAATACAGGGCCTGTTTGCCATTTTTGCCCTGCATTGATACAAATGTCAACTACCACATACTTATGGTTAACACAAATAAATCTATTTTGTTGAGCTCGTACTTGGTTTGCGGATTTTACTGACATTTGATCATTGATTAGACTGTTGTTTTCAGACAATTGAAACAAATTAAAGTTATACACACAACACCTATAGTCTCGTTCACACTGCCCCGGTGTTCGCCCCGGCAGTTTGTAGCCGGCGGACCGGGGCGAACCGGGACAAATCGTGAAGGAACTCGAGTGCGTTCATACATTCCCGGCAGTGCTACGGACCAGACTCGGTTTCTGGCACAACGTGATCACGGTCTGTCCCGGTTATGCTACAACTTGAGACGATACATTCCCGGTGTAGCCCCAGAGGTGCTACGATTTGTCCCGCTACGACCCGATACGCCACGGCTCTGCCCCGGGCATCGGCGACAGAGCCCCGGTGTCACTACGGCGAGTCACGAGAGTAGGGCGGCAAAGCCCCGGTGTTACACGGTATCATATTAATATCAATGAAATTTCCGATATCTCGAGTTACATGTATACCAAGGCGAAAACGAGCAGCAATAAGACTGGTAGAGAAGATAGGTGATGGCGTAATCAACGAAACGTTACTTCCTATACCCGCCTTAGGCGGATACAAAAATTATTGAGATTAATTCAAATAACCTGATTAAAAAATTAATAAACATGGTTTAAATACAGTATCTGTTGTTGAATCGGCGTACACCGGCTTCTACCGTAGTCATACCGTAACTCCACCTGTGTTGGAACCTACGTTCAAGGGAGACTACTCTTCCGCCTTTTGCTTTTCCGGGATTTGTGTGAGTTTTAGACCGTCCCTCAATGTTTACTGAGACATTGCGCGTTCCGCGCTTCTAACAACTATAGCCCCTAGTCCCTCACGCAGCGTAAGTTCTTGTCAGTTTGTTATTCCTGATGTGTTGTTATATTCTATATTTTTGTATCAAACCAACAATTTGATGTATAGACCATTTACGGTCAGTTTTGTAGCCTTTTAAATTCGTACTCACATTAATTCGTACCCATAGTCATCTGTTCCATAGAGATTAAACTCGAACTTCGCTAGACTTTTAACATTTTATTGTGTGACATGTGACCATATTTGTAGAACCAAAGTTTATTATTTTCTCTTTTTACTTTCAGTTTGTTACCACACTCTACGAGTAATAAACGGTTAATACTGACTGCTAGACTTGCGTTTTGTTGAGGCAGTACAGCAATATTCTAGTATACAGTTTAATGATAGATTTGCCAGTTTGTGAAAGATATTGTGCTGGGCAATTTAATAGTACGTTACAAAATAGATATATTTTGGATTGAAAGTTGTTATTTAATAAGCTTTGTGCTATATCATATTAAGTACGGAAACTTAAAATTAGTAAGTTAGTAAGTTAAACAGTACGTCAGACACTCAATCAGCAAGTAAGATAGTTAGCAAAATGTTTAGCTCATTTTTTAATTTGTAAACTTTTAAATAACCAAGGCAGTGATAATTTTTCGTTTCAAAACAATGGGATAACAAAGTGCACATGTTGGAAAACAATGGGTTTTTTTTGGAAAACAATGGGTTTTTTGGAAAACAATTTTTTTAAAGCAATGTTTTGACACGACTTCACACATGATTTATTTTGATTATAAAGCATATGCATTTTATCAAAATAAAAACTCTTCATGTCTTACATAAACTTTCTTTTCATAACACAATCCCTCATAGAAGTCACAGTCTTATAGGCCATGTTATTCAAGAACTTTTATAAATTCTCCTCTGTTTTGCACTTCTCCACTCTGAAATTACTTCTTTTTAGTTGTCGAAAATCATTTTGAAACTGTGCGTTTTTTCCTAGAATTGTGCGTGAAAAACGCAAAACGCAGACCAAAAATTATCACTGAACCTAGGTAATGAGTTAGTAAATATTATGTTTTAGTCAGAAACCTGGTGAATCTTCATGGTTCCTGGCACGGGTCGCATACCAGCTGAAATCTTTTGCTCACACTCAAGGAACGAACCTTCCTCAACAAGGTAAAGCTCAGGAGCTATGTTTGCATGGTTTAGGGCATCCATCATTGTTTTTGCATCTGTAATGTCATGGCCAAACAAAACCGATTTGTCTGCACATCTTTTAATAACTGCTCCCACACCATCAGGGGCTCCTTTACCATGACCAGCTTCCATAAAAGACCAATTTACTGACACAAACCCCATGGTAAAAGGCAGGGTACAGAGTAGGTAAAAATTGTCCTTACATCTATACTGTGTTGTTGGTCCATCGCTTACGAAACACAAGTTTTCGACATCAGTGTACTTTTCTTTTGCCTATTGTAAGACTGGAATCAAGTGGGCACATATTCCTGCTGGCCCATGTTTTAAATTGTCCGACAATGAGCAAAAACTATCTGTGTTGTCTTTCGTATAGAGAACCCCTGTGTGAAGTGAGACTTGCCTTTGTGAGGCACCAAAATGCATACTTTGTATCTCTTCAGAGTACTTGCATGAGTAGTAAGCCCAAGTAACACTAAACGGCGATGCCACATTGTGTGTACAGCGTTCAGAAAAGCTGTCAGCTAGCTTTGGGTCGCCGTGGAATTTTTCAAATTGCCAGTCACAGCGTGCACACAACGTCTTTACAGCGTCCCTACAGCGTCCACACGACGTTCCCACAGCGTCCATACAGCCTCCATGACGCTCTTACAGCACGCAAGAAGTTGCTAAAGCGTGCTCAGAGCGCGCTTACGGCGCGCACACAGCGGGCATACAGCGTTCTCACGGCGATCATAGCGTTTAAGGGTTTTTATTTATTCTATATTATGAGCAACACAAGTTTGCAAATATAGTGACTTATTTGGGCTGTTCATAGCAATTCATATAGTGTTTAACATTGGAACAAAGTCACGCAGTACAAGTTTGCAACATGTATATCACATCTACTAAGTAGTGTACATCGAGAAGATTTTATAACTATGTATTCTAATTGAGGTTTATATTTGTTTAACAACTTATTATTTGATTAAATTACACGCTTTGAACAATCTGTTAGTATTGTACGTTTAATTTAACGGATATGAAAATTTCATTTGCATTCATTATAAAAAATATTTTATAACATATTTTATGAATACTTGTATTATTATCAAAATATATTGCAAACACCGCCTCCAAATACTAGAAGACCCCATAGCGTTGCCACAGCGTCCCCACAGCGCGTTGTGCAAACGACAAGCAGCGGCGTTGTTTTTGAGCATGCGATCTGCAATTATTTAGGACGCTGTGGGAACGCTGTAAGGACTCCACTCTGATGTGTCAGAGGTTTTATCTAATTTTACTGAATTTGTCAATTCAATGTTGATGCGATAAATCCTCGATTTTGGCCTTTTTATAATGTATGTTAAGAGTAGTAGAGTACGGACAGTTGGGGAGCCTGCCTGGAGCCCTGGAGCCATCACGTGACTGCCTGGCACCCTGGCACCATCACGTGACTGCCCGCGGACAATGGGGTCATTCACGCGTGACTGATCACAGACAATGGGTCGAGGTGCGGCTGACCTCGTGACTGCACACGGACAATGGGGTCATTCATGACTCATGACGGACGATGGAGGGTGCCACCCGGTAAGACAATAGAAGGTCAGCCGAATAATAGAACGATAGCCCTACCCTAGGTATCACGTAACGTTACGTGACTGATCGCGGACAATGGGGGTGCGACCCGGTAAGACAATAGAAGGTCAGTCGAATAATAGAACGATAGTCCTACCCTAGGTATGACGTAGCGTAGCACGACCCATCCCGCATTGCGCGGGTCAACACGATCATTAAAACAATAGCCCTACCTTAGGTATCACGTAACGCTTGAGCCTATGTGAGTGAACATTGAGTCAATATTTTGAAATTCAATACTATACGACTGAGTAGTTCTACAACGATCTTTCGCCTGATGAGTGAACATTGAGTCAATATTTTGAAATTTAATACTATACGACTGAGTTGTTTTACAACGATCTTTCGTTAATTACTTTTAGTAAGATTCTATTCGGCTAAGTATTCATTTTTATAGCGACGTTATACTTTTTTTTTTAAATGGTGGAGATAAATTTAAAGTTTAAATCCGATTAAAGCGTTTTATACAGCGATGTGTATTGTCATTTAATATATCGCTTTTCAGTGGCGTAGCTATAC
>Ga0224511_10001414_pt1 | contig 14444 bp, 6 predicted proteins | sample SF_May12_sed_USG_2_FD_169988 | JGI IMG/M metagenome (GOLD analysis project Ga0224511, IMG submission 169988) | Sediment microbial communities from San Francisco Bay, California, United States - SF_May12_sed_USGS_8_1 | ecosystem: Environmental > Aquatic > Marine > Sediment | place: USA...
GGGGGGATTTATTAGGGGAGGGGCGTTTAATAGGGAATATACGGTAATTAAATTTTAGAAAAAAAGATGCCACACCACTACATGGAATTGGAATGAGTAAAAATCCTCAATGTAAGGTTACACAACACTACATGGAATGAGTGGAAATGCATAAGGTATGGTTACATACCACTGTATTTCCTCCTTGCTGTTGGCCTTGATGTAGGTGGTCTTGTCTGGCGTGATGATGGCCAGGGAGTTCTGGTGGGAGGTGGAGCCGCTCGCGTCCTTCACGTCCGTGCACTTGTTCATGTCCACCACACCCTGCGGCACTGTGTCCGGCTGGAGGGGAGAGGAGACACATAAATATAGATACATACATTGTAGGTGGAGATATCATTTTAATAAATAAAAATAATAATAAAACAAAAACAACAGTTTATTCATAATGTATGTTACATCTATTGTTTTGCATGTTTCATGCTGTGCTAAGCATTTGTTTTTGGATGGGCAAATTTGTCATGGTGCCCTTTTAAACTTGACCTTATCTACTTTGTTTGAATTTCTTTTCTTTCAACACCTATTCAATTTATTTTATATAATTATGAGCTTTCAAATATCATTATCTGTCAGACTGGAGAGGTGGGACATATATACACGTATGGTTCCATGCAAAGAAATGTGTGTATTATTGTGTGTATTAGTTGTGTTATAAGAGTCATTAAAAGGGAAATTAAAAGTTTCTCATTCATCATCATGTTTTGTGACTCCTAGATTATGTGGTGAGTCCTCACATTTTCTGAGAAAAATTATTACAAAGGGTTGGCAACCAAGAATGTAATTATTTTGAAATGTCCATACCTTTTTTGTAATAAATTATTTGAGTGTTTAAAATTAACAGGCATCAGAAATAATTAGGCAGGTGTACTGTACTTATCATAACAAAATACAATTTGCAGATAAGTATCAAAGAAAAGTAAACATACATTTAAGGCGTATAAAATAAATTCATACTGTTATCTAGCCGTATTTTTATACAATTTATATCATTTTAATGACCTGAAGCGATACAGTGAAGTGTCAGTGTGTTGCTCAACCAAAGTAGTCGTACTACAATCATATACTCAAGTTTCAAGTAATGCATCAGCAAAAATGTGCTTATAATGGGCGCATTAAACCATCAAAAGAATCCAATCAAAATAGTGATCATTCTTCCAGCTCCCACCATACCCTATGATGGCAGTATGTATTAACACTGTATAACATCGGCTGACCGGTGTGAAAGTATGCATACTTGTGGTCTAGTTTCGAGGTCAACATAGGCCTAAGAGTCACCACAGGCTTGGGGAAATGTGTCACTATCGTTGTACATGGGCAGTCTCAGCATCATCAGATACTGTGTCATATTTTGTCATGATCTTTATTATGCATTTTGTAATGGACCTTCAAAAATATAATGAAACTTTTTTTTTAAGATGGTTATTTTAATCAAATCCCTATAACTATGAAGCTGCGAGATTATAAAGTTTGATTTCATTTTATTTAACTAATGGATGAGCTGTCATGTCTGTCATGATAATCATGACATAATCATCAACTATTTAAGATATATTGCAATTATATTTCATTCATTATATTTTGCGAAACTAATTGACTCTTCATCAACAAACCTTAGCAGGATTAGGACTAAATATGTTGACTAACGCAAGTTTTCAAGGTGTGTTTATGTTATGAATGCATTAAACAGAGATTTGATTTTTTGGTTTCAGTTTAATCAGAATGCCCACTCAGATTGGAATATATTCTGAAGGGTGCGTGAAGCCTGTTTTCGTGTATTGAATTCCAGCAATGCACAAAATGTAACAACCGATTAGGTTCACACTTAAAGGTATGGACTCTGAGTCAATCCTAGATATCCTATTAAACATGCAAACCAAAATCAACCCTAATAAACTGCTTATAATCAGGTGTAATTAAGAAAAAGTCACTAAGTATAAATAACTATAAACAGCAGGGTCTGTTCACTTAAAACCACCATTTCAATGGATATATCAAACATCTGTACATTTTGTGTTTCATTTTACATTCATTTCCTTCCGAAATATATCATTAGTTACATGAACAAGGGCTTACAAGGCAGAGTTACTGAAAGCAGAGGAGTAAAGGTGTGTTTTAAGATTGAAACGAGATTCCCTCTTTTCAAAACTAAAAATGTAAAAAAAGATCTCATCTTATAGAGACATCAAATTGCAGAGATATTCCTTTGTTACTTTTCTGTGACAAGTATCTCTTACATAAAATGGTTTAAAGTTTGGTATGTTTTTCTATAGGTTTATTTCAACCTAATTTAACCAATTGTATACAAAACACTAATGACCTGGCCTGACCTTAGAAATTTAATATGCTATTTGATAAGATTACAGAAAATCTTTAAGCCGATATTGTGTGAATTTAAACAGTAGCACAATTTTTCAAACAGGGAAGCATTGATAAAAAATATTGCTTCATAACATACTGCACACAAAAAATATTTCACAATATTTTGTGCAAAAGATGTTAATGAATGTTCTCCAGTCAAATTTATGAATGAGAAGAAAACCTAAACTGACCTTAATTGTGTCCTATCATAATTGATTATATGATATCTTCTAATTGATATTAATTGATAAAACAGACCATTTGATCAAAGAGAGCACATGCCAAGTTTTATAATAATAATTTATAAAGAGATAACATTGATTTCAAAACATGCAAGATTGCTGATAGTTGACAAGACAAATAATAATTGTTTATATAATACAAGAAACAGATCTGCCCTTGCTTGGCTATTAAGAACTGAAAACGACCAAATAAAATCTTTGTTAAATGAGCCAAGTCATGGTACATGTAATTTTTATAATAATTAACGACACAAATAATACACAATGTATCTAGGTAAGACTTTTAGTATACTTGTTCATTGAAGTTAACAAAAAGGACACTTAAAACTCATTTAAGTTAGAAACTGTTGACCTATGAGATCATATTATTTTGGCAAGAAAATTGGACCAAACTTCATTGATAAAATTTTACTTTTGGGGTAAGGACAGCGTTCAGTGCTGAACAAAGGCCGGATGGACCCACACCAAGCTAGCATTACCTAACCTGATATTGTAGACATTGTCAATGGGTGTAATTACTGTAATTTGTTATTTTATCACAAGGAAAAGAAAGAAGATTGACGTTCAGAAAGAGAGCAATGTACTTCATACTTTATACTGTATAAAGCCGATATTAGGTTGGGCTGTCATTGAAATAATAAGATCAGCGGGATTGGCATAGAAAATGTTTGGTAGCTAATACATTCACAAATAAATCTTACGTTTTCGTCCACGGAATAGGCCAATTCACCATCATCATAGAGGACAAAAAATCTCCTCTGCCAGCGCTGAAAATGGAAAACAGAAACTGTCAGTTGTAAATGCTGACAAACATCTTTTAGCCAGTATAACACAATAACAAACACACAATACAAAGTTGATATATAATAATCGACTACAGCATACTGATACTAGTGACAGAGTTTGGTATTCTTTTGAAAAATTTCCCAAAAGGTATTGCATACATGTAGTTACTTGATGTGTTCTTGGGTTGCCCCTCTGCACAAGTGCCTTTACGCAAATTATGTCAAGAATGTGTATGAGAGATAATAAGCAATATTAACAAAATTCGATCAACTAATCAAAAACACAAGCAGATTTTGTAATGATGGTATTTACTTAGTTTTATGTGTCTACTATGGATCCATAGATTCCATACAGATTTACACTGTGTCATAAAGTAATTATTATTTGTCTAACAACAAACACTGTGTCAGTAATCAGCTGATGAGCGTTTGGCTGTGTTTACAGTACTCCAACAGAGGCCAGCTGCCTGTGAACACCCTGTGTTTTCATGAGCACTACTTATTACAGTCATTAACCCACTTTGTTCAACATCAAAGCTTGGATATGGGCTGCTAGACTCATCGGGGAGCTGGATAATGATTGTTTGCGGTATTGAGATGGAGCATCTTCTTGGGAGTTTATGAGAGTATGTAAAATTAGTAAATGCTGAGTGAAGCTCCTTTTTAGGTACTTTACATGTTATCTTTGTTGTGTTTAGTAGCATAACTATTCATTTACATTTTGACTACTAGTAGGATTACTTGATCCATTTGTGAGGTCTCTCAAAAAATATTCGTAGTGAACTAGTTGTTCAACTGCTTAGCGAAAAGTTCGCCTAAAGAAACCCACCTCAGTCCAACAAACTAACAAATAATTTCAATCTAAAAGTACAAATAAACAAAATATATACTCCTTACGCTTAACATGTTTTTTATCTTTAAGGACCACCAATGTCCTTATGTATGCATTTTTAGTTGAGAATGAGATTTCACACAGCATGGTCTGGTTTTCAAGGTCAACTGTCATTCATTATAGCTTATCAATTGTTGTCTTTTTGTGCTAAAAGCTGCACAAGGGCTCTTAAGAAGTTCAGATACAGACATCTCCCTATCATATATGATTACTTCTGACCTAGTGTCTGTAGATATTGGGGTTATAGATGAAGCCCTAAGGTACCAGATAAGAAAAGCATTTCAAGATTCATGGGTATTCAGCTTATGCAATAAAAATTTATACCATGTTCTGAACAAATAAACATGATAAAGACATTTTCTAGGGTAAACACTTTTTAAAATTTTGAAACTTACACAAATTAATATACAAACAATTCTTTGTTGTTCAAATGATTACATCACACAAAACGGAACAATGTTCGCTGTTTGTAGCCATTGAGTCAGAAAGTAGAAAATGCGGCCAGGGCAGTACAGTTTTGATTACATCACAGCTAATGTTGTGGAACACATCCATCACTGGGGCAATCAACAGGTTTACACCAGATTTACAATATTGTGATTACTGTTTTCATGGTAATAATGAGGTTGTCACAATAAAAACATACCTTTAAAGCAACAAAATGCCCACAATTTAAAGCCCATTAAATTCTCAAATTACATAGTGGCACTTTAAAACTCTCTGTTGGTGTCTTTTTCTTGCAATGGTTGGACAAATTTTATTAACTCTTGTTCAGTATGCCATTTTCTCTTTTTCTGACAATTTGCTTATACATAAAATGATGAACATTTTAAACACTACATTTTATCACACAACTACTTTAATGATTAATTAGTTCAATAAACATGTTTTCCATGCATGTTTGACACCTGTGACTACAGTGTAATTTAATCTGAGTAAAATTGGAAAGTCTTAAGGAAGCACATTGTCTGCATGGGAAAATAGCAGCCTCAGTTTTATTGAAGGTGTTCATCAATAGTTATAAAATATGCCACACCAATGACGCCCCCTAGCGCATGAGCGGAATTCTACATAATAATGTAATATGGGCGACATTTAACAGGCGCCACACAAGCACTAAACACCGGCTGAAGTAAGTGAAATTCATCTGAGAAAAAACTCAGAGAGACCTACCCGTGTCTTGTCGAGGGGGTTGCTGAAGTCATAGCCAGGAGCAACGAACAGGTAGCCACACTTGGACACCTTTCTGGACGCCTGAAAACAGACATAACAGACCTTACTTGAGCACATGTTGGTATTTATGCATATAATGGTAATGAGTCAAGTAAAGGGCCATCTTATTGTATGAATAAAATGCATCAACTGTAGATCTAGTCTTTGGGTGGCACTGAAGTTTTTTGTTATAATATTTTTTTTCTGCTTGCAGAAAACAACAAGTGAACTGCCACTGTCTGCCAGACAAACATGACAACTGCCACATTGCATGTATTTACACACAGAACTTCTAATCTAGTTTGGAATTATTGACTGTGGTTACAACTCATGAGTAATTCTAATTCTGTAGTAGAACTAGATGTCAAAATTGTATTTTAGTTTTCTATATGAAATTAGTAATTTTGAGAATATAACTTTTGGTGAAACAGGGTATCAATTTTTGATCTCAAGCAAAATTGAAATATTTTAATAATTTTGTATGTGTAACATAACTTCTTGCAATGGGAATAAAATGCTAATTTTGAGCTTCATGCAAGCTTGACAATTATGTTTAAGGTAACACAAATTAAGTATCAACTAAAAGGTGTTTAAAACTTATTCAGACATATAAATTTCAAGTCAAACAGACCAAGACTCTGTAAATTGAATAATTATGTAGTTTAATGTGTTGTTGAAATTCATGAATTCAGAAATACAACAGTAACTTATATTCTTTATGGTAAATGCTAATAGCCTAATGCAAAAGCCTCCAGACAGATCTAAATGTGTAAGTAAGAAATTATGAATAAATCCTATAGGTTTATAGAGTTGTGAAACCAGGGCTCTTGTTGATAGAGAGGTGAAATTAGTTATAATATCAGATTGTGGTAAAAAACTTTTCCTTATAGATATATATAATGAAAATACAAAACTATCAAACATGAATGACGGATAATGCAGTCTGCAGTTATTGTTTATTAAGAGCTTCTTTATTATGAATGATGTCTGCAGATTGAGAATACTTGCAGACACTGCATTGTTTCATCCAACACATCATAAAAAAGACGCTTTTATTTTCCTCAACCATCAATGTGTTATTCTTCAATGACAAAAACATACAGAACTGCGTAATAGATTTCAACATTTCAAAGAAATTTATGAGTGTCCGGGCAGTATTACTGAGTCTGATGAGTAACCATGGCATCTCTTTCAAACATTTTCCCGGAATGTTGGAGGCATGCAGAGTGAAATACAATATCAATCCTAGTGAAATATATAATCCATTTGCCTTCCATGGAATGACAACTGCATCACACAAAATGTAATTCTTATTCTGAAGAGATTAACTTTCCACAAAGAAATATTGGGAAGCTCTATAAAAGTTGTGCCAGTCAGCTTTAAGACAATAATATCTTGGCGAAAACCATGATATGCATTTGAGTATTAAGAACCACTAATGTTGTCCCTAGATGTCTCTCTATGTCTTGATAATATTAAAGGATTAGTAGATCAGGAATATGAAAGAGTATAAGATTAGAATTGAAACTTCAAGTTCAAACTTTACATTGTAATTCATTAGTAAGAAACATCACAAATCGTTTTTGTCTCTTTGGCAGTTTAAAATAACTGAACAGAAAACAATGGTGCTCACATTCACAATTATGTGGAGTGATATCTAGCCTCATATTTTCTATGTTGTGAAAAAAAACGGTTCTTCAATTGTTTAGTCTTTCATTTTCAGTGGTACAATAGAAATTGAGGTGTTCTTTACACTTTCAAACAATAAAGGCAAGTACAACTGTTCGACATGTATATTATCAATGTCAGATAATACAGTACACACAACTATACTGTTAATACTGTAAATTGTCTGTATTACAAAAACAAACATTTCCTGCAGTTTCCAACAAGCAGGAAGCAATCTAAGACCTCCTACACACCATTAATACAGGTTATCAGGACCATAATATATGAAATCAAACACTGTTATCAGACTTCATATAAATCATATCTTGTGGTCTATCTGCAGGTACAAAGCTGGCTTGTGGAGCTAATTAAGTGTGTTCATTAACCAATAATGTAATCAGATTCCTCCCTGCTGCTGTGGTCAGTGTTCTGTCTGCATCTTATCATGAAATATGTACAGCCTTTCTGAGCAGAGCAGAAGATAAACATGCATCATATATCCTTTGATCTGCATTATAATCGAAGAATCCCATCTTTGATATGTTATATTTTTTTACAGTTGCATCATTTTAATGTACAACATAAATTGTAGTACAAATGTATTTTTAACCTGTAAATAAAGTCAACATATTTGTTTGTGCTTTACACAATCTATATTACTTTATATATTAGCACTTTGATTTGACAGTAATGTGCACATAACTAAATGTGACATAAAACCGTCTTCTTCACAATATTGTATATTTACATGAAATTGAATGTGACAGACTTACTTTTTAAGTTAAGATACCGGTAACATAATCATAACAAATCAACAAACAAAACATTGTTAAATTGTCACGATATAAAATATAATTTCAATAAAATATTTAAAACATTGTCAAATAAAATATAATATGTATACATCAGTCAAACATTTAATTATCTACAAAAATAATAATAATGAATTAGAAGACTTTTCAACAAAAATCTACAAATTATCTAAGTACTACATAGTCCACATTGTTATTTTAAAAATAAAATAAATAAATATGTAGAGTATGACACTATATATTGTTTCTTCACATATAAATTATATAATTGATTTATAATTGGATTTTAATTAAATTTAAAATATTATACAATATATTATATTATATTGTACCTTGTTATTCTCCAAAGCCTCTGCTGAGTGTTGTTCCTTGGAACCAAAGCATGTCTGACATTTCAACTTATTAAAAATATTCGGCACGAATTTCCTGCACTTCGATGCCATATTTATTCCTTCGAATTTCGAAAAATAAAACGCCCTTTACAAATGTAAACAAAATAGTAAATTGACATGTCCCAACACCTGGTGAGTTAGCTACACCTGATTTGCACAAATCGGTTCACTTAATCCAATAGAAAATTTCATAAATCCAAAACTACACGAAATTGAATTTAATTAACTCTTGTTTTAAGTATGTTTCACATTGTTTGGCCGAAATAACCTAATTATTGTTACGAGTTCTCGAAAGTAAACGTCCCGTTTCGGCCATTACAAGGTGCGTGCGTATCGATATTGTTTACATGTTAAGCGGCTAACGCACTACACAATATGAATGCGCGCATAGGTAAGGTAAAATAGTGCCATTCTGGCGGGTAAGTTTAAAGTTATTTTTAATAAAAATTCTTAAATATAAATCTAGAAGAGATGAGGGCGAAACTTCCTCCTTTTGGTACACAGGTTTCAGTGTATTTTAGACCGTACGAAGAACGCAAAGAGTGGGTAGAAAAAAACAGTATAATTTTATACAGTATATACCTATACTATAGATAGATTTCCTGTATCAATTTTTTACTTTTAAAAACTAGAAACTCAAATAGCTCACTATTTTTATGTGTGCTCGATTCGCTTGCGCATATTTTTGACATTTTATCGTTTTAACAGTAACCGTGGATGATCGAATATTAAAAAAACTATCAAGCAAAAACAAAAGTTGTAAAAGGCCTAAAACCTTTGCGTACGACCTTATTTTATTTAGGTGGTAGACAATCATTGAAAGTGTGGACGGTTTAACTATAAGTCGGTTTTGTAGGACGTTTTCAGCATGTTTCTATTAAAACTATGTTTAAAAGTAATTGCAAGCGAAGCGAGCGAAAAACACTGCTCAAGACTATTTAGCGTTTTGGGCATAAAAAATCATAGGTCCGCTAGTTTGACGAAAATATGGGCACCATTCTTTAAATGAAAATTTTAAAGAGCGGGTCCAAAAACGGATGCGGCAGTGCCTGAGAAGCAGAAGCTCATTTTTTTTTTTGCCTTCAATACCTCTTTATTTTAATCTTACGTTCTGCATACAACCTAATTTTGGTCTTCAGTTCTGCGTACCGTTTAACAACAAAAACAACGTTTAGTCGTTTCCCTTTACATAAAGAAGATAAAACTAGTGTACTTCTATATGTGAGGGTGCCCCCAATCTTTTGATACGCAGTATTCAGTTTTTTTTAGACCGTACGCAGTTAGCAAAGGGTCGGTATGCAGTATGCAGTATGCAGTACGCAAAAATCCTGTTATTTCGTACGCAGGCCTCAAAACTTACACAAGTAGGCCCTATTGTGCAGTTTTTAAAAAGAAACACTACAAAAATAGCATTTGAAGTCAAAACACTTGCATTTTTGCACGCTTGCTTCGCTTGTGCTCATTTTGGACATTTTAAGCTAATAATTCTAAAACGTGGGTTGTTGGCGATCGAAAAATCGAAAAAATATCTAGCACAAAAAAAACTTACGTTAGCAAGGATGACTGTGCCTTTGATTGCGACAAACTACATTATTTGTTTTTCTGTATGTAAAAGGAAACGCCAAACTTGTTGCTTTTGTTGTTAAACGGTTCGCAGTACGCAATGTTAAAATAAGGCCGTACGCAGTACGCAAGGTCAAAATGAAGCAGTACGCAGGGGTTTTATTAGAGATGTTATGTCCAAAATATGCACATGTAAGCGAATCGACCACGCGAAAAAATGTGCATTATTTGACCTTACATGTGACGTTTTTTGTGTGTTTTTGTTGAAAATGGAATCTTTTAAATTAAATGTTTGATGTCTGCGCACTGTGTACGGTTTAAAACAGCCCTGAAAACTGCGTTCCAAAAGGGGAGGAGTCACCGTATACTATTACTTTATATATACAACGTGGATCATGTAATTATATATAACTATAAAGCTTAATGTCAGAAACAATTTGTAGATTGTTTTAAAGTGGACATAGTAAATAAAAATCAATGGGGGTAATTTCAACAAGTTGAAAGATGTCCATGGATGTCACCACATAGGCTGCCTCATGATGCATGGTGCGCCCCCCACCATTCCGGAACCCCATGGAAACATGTCTTCTTGGGAACAGATACGGTTGATTGTCTACCATTCGTTTGGAACTTGTTATATCCATAAGTGAAAATGGAATTAAATTTTGCAAATAAGAGACAATTAAACACCTTCGTTATACATGTATATGAACGTGCTTGTAATTTAATTGCTGTTCAGTACTTGTAAATGACATACCTACTAGTATATTTACTGAGTAGATGTAAGGTTACTTATATTGTGTTCTTAGACGTAATTGCCATATTTAGTTTATTGCCGTTTTATTACGAATGGCATAAACTGAGTTATTTCGTACGCAAACCTTAATATTCACATTAAAAATGTGCCGTTTTCAACAAGAAACACGGCTAACGTGACATATACATATATGAAGAAACATACCTCACTATTTTTTCGCGCACTCGCGCATATTTTGGTCCATTTATCGACTATTAAAACTAAAAATGGATTGCTGAGAACGAAATATTGTTCACTTTCAATCTAACAATTACGCGGTTTGCAAGGAGAGGGTATACTCTCAATCATCATGTTGTTTATGTATTTTAAACAGACATGAATTATGCAAAACGGTATGATAAATGCGTTGTTTTGTTTTGCAGTAGAAAATCATTAAAATAGAGTATAGTCATTTTGTTTAATTACATGCAATATGTTTAAAAATTCGCGGCCCCAATATCGAAATGCTTCCGACGCCCCTGGTCTTACAGTAATGGCTCAAGCTGAACACATTATTCCAGTAATTTGTTTAATCGGTCAAAAGACATCCACTTGCCCATAGAGACATGGGCCTATGTAATCATTCAAAGGGACAAGAGCAGAGTTTTTGGTCGGAAAGTACTTATGTAAATTTTTTTTATAATTTATACATTAGTCTCAGTCAAGAAATGTCATGTTGAATCTCTGACCCTTGAACATAGTATGACAATATACTTAAAAACATGCATTATTGTCCTATGGACAGGTAAATGAATTCCTCTCCATTTGAATGGTCTATTGGAAAAAAATAAAAATATCCTGGTTTGTGTACACTTTTCATCAAAACTAGCATTAATGTTACCTAATGTTTATGGTTAATCATGCAGTTATTTAGTTCATCCCCACAAGTGTAACCACAACACTGCCAATATCATCTATTCATCTTCCATTTAACACCTTCAATTTAAAGTGGAATAACCTCAGATTGTTTTCTCTTTGACTTAGACATATTAAACAAATGGAAGTTTCTAGGTTTATTCAATGAATGCTCAGTATTTGGTGAACAGATACATTCACAAAACATCCATGCAATACTGTTTGAAATGTAAAAACCAAAAACAAATATAAAATGTGTCTTTTTTCAATTTAAACACCAACTCATATAGTCTTATTTATCAACAACAATGATAAAATAATCATAAAACAACACAATTCAAAATCATACTAATAATTATCACAGACGAAAATGTTACAAATGAATAACATTTTTCAAGAACTATCAACTGCCACTGACATTAAGTAATTAAATAATTTTGAGTGATAAAAGTTTTAATCTGTTTCATAATATATTTAAATAAATGTGCAAGCACAAGACATTTTCATGTAATATAGAGTGTATTTTAAATGCAACACATTGTCTCTCTATTTAACATTTGATATATGATTAAAAAGTTTATTACACACAATACAAATATAAACATTAGTATGAAAATAAATAACTGAAAATATATTTTTACCAGGTAAATTAAACCATCCCATCTGCATTGTATAAACAAATAAAAAGCAACAAACATAACAATTAAGAACAATTAACATTTGCTACACATATATAATATGTACATCAGATCTGATTAATACCTTGTATGTTTACAATATAGAAATAAATGCTTCAATAAAAACATATAATTGTGAATATATAAATATTTGTAGTACAGCATGTTTGGCACAATTCAACCAAAATACAAAGATTTATCACAGATTTAAAACTACATTGGCAGACAATGAAGAAGTTTGAACAAAATGCTTTCAACACATTAACATGCAAAAACAAGAAGTCAGTGTTTTCTAACTTGCAAGGTATAAGAGTGGTATAAAGAAATAGGAGGGGAATATAAATGTTTTACTATAGTCTTAATCTTTTTTAAAAAAAGTTGGAAGGTGTGAGATATTTTGGTCAAAAATAGGCAGGCAATTTCCTTGCCTCTCAGGTCCAAGTGAATGCCCTGCTTGAAATAATTTTTGAATTGTTTGAATTATTTTAAAACTGACTCAACAAATGCTGAAAACAAAATAGCTTATCCATTTAATAAGATTTAGGTGAAAAGCACTTGGTGTAAACTGTCATACATAATAATTATTATATGATATACGGTGTAATACAATGGATTTGAACCCAACACCTCTTAATATCAACACAAAATACCAGTCAATAACAGCCTCATCCATCTGCAGTAATTTTGAAATCGATGGCGATTTAGGGAATTCTTTGCAAACTATAGAATATGATTCTAAGGAACATTATGTTGATGTAGAACACTGCAGTCTTCAGCTGCTATTGCCCTTCCATCACTTAATTATATTTTCGAAAACGCAACTGTATGTTAGTATATTGCAGCATTCTGGTTAAGTAGCCACAACTGTCTCCAGATAGAGCTTCATGTCACAGTTTGTATGCCTCCATTCTGTTTTGGAACCTATATTTTGTGAACATCCAGTCAGCTGTTATAGTCGAGTTGGGTCTAGGTGTAATCGTCCAGACTCATATAGGTGTCGGTTGGGGTGGGGTTAGGTCCGAGCCATCAACGCTTGTGTCCAGACTTGTATAGGCATCAGTTGGGGGTGGGGTTAGGTCTGCGCCATCAACGCTCGTGTCCAGACTTATACAGGCATCAGTTGGGGGTGGGGTTAGGTCCGAGCCATCAACGCTCGTGTCCAGACTTATATAGGCATCTGTTGGGGGTGGGGTTAGGTCTGCGCCATCAACGCTTGCTGGACAGCCACTTCTGCACCCGCCGACAGCGAATCAGGGTCCTTCTACAATCACAGAGTTACATGTTAGTTTTATATAGAAATGATTTTGAAAAAAAGTATGAAAAAAAAACTTTAAATTAATGTAACAGTCAGAAAAAAACATACTATATCAACAGACATTTCTCAGTTCTAGTATAAATATTGATGGTAACATCAGGTTCACAAAATACTTTGACAAAATGCAGGGACTTTCAAAGATACATGCCAAAAGTCCTGTGAAATGACTAAGTTACCTGTATCTAGATATATGTTTTTATTTCTCAATTTTCAAGAAAACAAAAAAGTATTGTTGAAAAAGTATGAGCAAACATATAAAACATGAAAATAACCAAAATAATGCAACAGTAACATGGACAAACCTGAACATCGAACTAGTAAATAAACAATAACTTTCATAAAATATCAATGATAACTGCCATACTAGGCATTCTTGACGCGCTCTATCATGCGGTTGACAAGTTTCTGCTTAGAGTTGTTCTGACTGGACTGACTCTTCAAACAAAAGATGTCATACTTTTGACTCTTAAATGATATTGAAAAAAAGACTCAAACATTTATTAATACTAACACTAAAAATGACTAAAACACACAAGGTTTTACACCTGGGAATGTAGCTAAAACAGAAGCAAAGGTTAGTGTTGGCATGGAAACGGATGTGTTAGTAAAGAAGATAGATCTTCTTAAAACCAGCTCTTATTTAAATGTAATGGTTATTCTGCAATGATTGAATTTGCACTTATAAGGAATACCTTATAACAACGGTAAAAGACTAGAGCTATCGCTGTAAGCGATTCATACCCCCACCATTGTGCATTATAAAGCGGAAGCAAGGGTAAGATGTGTTGTGGAAAAAACATGGGCTCTGCACATCCCCTAGTTGAGGTGAATGTGTCAT